>ULUS01003767.1_pt1 | contig 25608 bp, 19 predicted proteins | sample 1958761 | NCBI WGS metagenome assembly ULUS01 (sample SAMEA4835767, study PRJEB28245) | human gut metagenome | biome: gut microbiome; material: fecal sample | place: Denmark | collected 2008
GTAGAACCAGGCATATACCCAAAGCAGGTATTCTGCCACTCTTTCGAATACCACTCGCTTCTTCAAGAATCTAACTTTCTTTTCTTTCTCAACGATTCCTTTTCCGTCAATCCCTTTTTTGATGATTTCTTTCCTTACGAGCGTTTTTCGGATGCAGAGGTGGTAGATGGGGTAGAGGATGACCCAGGCGATGCTGAGGGCGATGAAGAGGTCGCCGACGGCAAAGGGAATCCAACCCGACAGGTGGGAGAGTGCCATCCCGATGAGGGGATAGACAAAGAAAGAGTAGATGATACTCCATGTCGGTATCATCTTGGTGAGTGTGATGAGCAGGAGCAGGACGATCAGCACCCAGTGTCTCCATTTCAGTCGCCTGAGGCATTTTCTCTGCTCCACCCATTTCATCCTTCCGAGCCATTTCTGCAGTCCGAGTCGTAAAGTCTTTATGTTCATGTCTTGTATTTCTCCTTCTTTAAATCAAGATTTGCTTGTAAGCTTTTGTTTGCTATTTGTGTGCAAAGGTACAAAAATATGTCAGAAAGTTTGCTCGTTTTCGTGGAAATTTATAATTTTGTACTGCGTATATATAATGTTTTGTACTGAATATACAAAAGGTGGTGTTTTTTGAGATATATAAGGCAATAAAAATAAAAGACAATGAAGAAGGCATCGAAGAATGAAAACGTGGTGGAGCTAGACTTATTTGCTCCTGAGGATTTTGGAGAGGAAGAGAGTGCCAAGGCGACGAAGGCTGATGAGGTGACGAAGACTGATGAAGCAAACTCGAATGAGGCGAGCGAGGACGAAGTCGCTTCGGTGATGTCATCTGATGTCACCTCCCTTTTCTTGCGTCTCTCCCAGTCACGTTTTCGCAGCAGTTTCCATCTGAATCAGAAGGACTTGTCGATTGTCGCCGATAAGGGATTGGCGATGATTCGTGAGCATGCTCGTCAGATCATCGCCAGGCGATTGGCTCCCGCCGTCATCCCCAATGATGGCAGGCAGACCCCGATGCGTCATGGTACGTCGCCCGTCTTCATCGCCCAGCACGCCACCGCCTGCTGCTGCCGTGGCTGCCTGGAGAAGTGGCACCATATCCCGAAGGGCAGGGCGTTGACTGCCGATGAGCAAGCCTACGTGGTGGAGGTCATCATGCGGTGGATAGAGAAATTTTATGATATTTCCCCTTCCTTGCAATAAAGCCGCTTATTCTGCGTTTATTAATTATTTAATAAAAACTGCTCGATTGAGGCAGGAAAGCATGACATTAATTCAAATTTAGACTTAGAAATGATAGAATACATCAAGGGCGAACTCGCCGACTTGACTCCGACCATGGCCGTACTCGAAACGAATGGAGTGGGGTATGGACTGAATATATCACTCAACACTTATACCGCCATACAGGGCAAGGCCCAAGTGAAGCTCTATGTCCATGAGGTGCTCGTGGCTGGTGGAAGAGACGACTCCTTCACCCTCTTCGGATTTGCCAGCAAGCAGGAGCGTGAGCTTTATCGACAGCTCATCACCGTGTCGGGCGTGGGTGCCAACACGGCGAGGATGATTCTCTCCTCGCTCTCGCCTGCCGAACTCTGCAATGTGATTTCGTCTGGCAACGAGAAGATGCTCAAGGGCGTGAAGGGCATCGGACTGAAGACGGCGCAACGCATCATCATCGACCTAAAGGACAAGATTGTGACGCTCGGCATCGCCGACGAACTCTCTGCCAACGGCGGCAACGTGGAGATGGTCAATAACGACGTGAAGGAAGAGGCAGTGAGTGCACTCACCATGCTCGGCTTCTCGCCTGCACCTTCTGCCAAGGTGGTGGTCGAGATTCTGAAGGCGCAGCCTGACTTGAAAGTCGAGGAAGTAATCAAGCTCGCCTTGAAACAAATCAAATAATAGATTTTAGATGTTGAAACGACGAGAATATAAATATGGCTATTGGGTAATGGCATTGCTGGCAATCTTTATTGTTGGTAATGCCATTGCTGTGCCATACCTACAGGATAACAGAACCCGAAATAGACAGCGCAACGCTTCCTCGCAGCAGGTTTCAGCGGATGGAAAGCGGGCGGCTGGCAAGGGCGCCAATGCCTCTGCCAATGGAGGTGGTGCCAAGGGCGCCAATGCCTCTGGCAAAAATGCCAATGGCAAGAACGCTATCACCGCCCAACCGATTTTCGCCGACGAGGACAGCATCCCCGATAGTCTCTTGCACCCTCGATGGCCTATCCAGCGCACGCAGCCTATTACCCTCTCCGACCTCTATCAGAGTCCGCTCGACCTAGACCGTCCTGAGAACATGAGATACCAGGTGGAGTACAACGATACACTCGACCGCTACGTCATCGGCAATCGAATGGGCAACACGTGGCTCTCCACGCCTATCATGATGACGCCTTCCGAGTATCGCACATGGAGCGAGATGCAGGAGCGCAACGCCTACTTCCGCAAGCAGAACGACGAGATATACAAGGCGAAAGGCAAGGAGAAGTTTGACTTCACCGACATGCACTTCGACCTCGGACCTGCCGAGAAAATCTTCGGTCCGGGCGGCATCCGTGTCAAGACGCAAGGCTCCGCCGAACTCAAGTTTGGCGTGAAGACCAAAAGCATCGACAACCCTTCGCTGCCTATCCGCAACCGAAAGACCACGATGATGGACTTCGATGAGAAAATCAACCTCAACGTGAACGGACGTGTGGGCGACAAGATGAACTTGAACCTCAACTACAACACCGATGCCACCTTCGACTACGATGCCCAGAACATGAAGTTGAAGTATGATGGCAAGGAAGACGAGATTATCAAGCTTGTGGAGGCGGGTAACGTGTCGTTCCCAGCCAACTCCTCCTTGATACGAGGAGCCAGCAGCCTCTTCGGAATCCGTACCGACATGCAGTTTGGCAAGCTCAAGTTGCAGACCGTCATCTCGCAGAAGAAGTCATCCTCCAAGAGCGTCTCCTCCAAGGGCGGCGTGCAGCTCACGCCTTTCGAGAAGAACGTGGCAGACTATGAGGAGAACAAGCACTTCTTCCTCTCCAGATATTTCAGAAACCGATACGATGGATGGATGCAGAAGTTGCCTAACCTCACCACCGGCATCACCATCAACCGTGTGGAGATTTGGGTGACCAACAAGACCGGTTCCACCGACAACACTCGCAACATCGTGGCGCTCACCGACCTGGGTGAGACCGAGAAACTCTCCAACTCGATGTGGGCGGCTGGCGGTACCGTGCCATCCAACAGAGCCAACACCGAGTATGATGCCATGGTGAGCCAGTATGCCTCGGCTCGTGACGTGAACCAGACTTCCTCCACCCTGGAGGGAGCGGGACTCGTGGGCGGCGATGACTTCGAGAAACTGGAGAGCGCACGCCTCCTCAACTCCTCCGAATACACCGTGAACTCAGCCATGGGATATATCTCGCTGCGAACCCAGTTGCAGACCGACCAGGTGCTTGCCGTGGCTTACGAATACACCTATGGCGGAGTGACCTACCAGGTGGGCGAGTTCGCCAGCGACATCACCGACACCAAGCAGTGCCTCTTCGTGAAGTCGCTCAAGAACACGAGCAACAATCCGCAGCAGGGCAACTGGGACTTGATGATGAAGAACGTCTATAACCTCGCCTCGCAGGTGGAGAAGGAGAAGTTCCGACTCGACGTCAAGTTCCAGAGCGATACCACTGGCGTCTATCTCACCTACATCCCTGAGAAGGAGGTGAAGCAGACACCGCTCATCAAGGTGCTCGGTGCCGACCGACTCGACAACAACAACAATGCCCACAGCAATGGCTACTTCGACTATGTGGAGGGCTACACCGTGTCGGGTGGTAGCGTCTTCATCCCGAAGGTGGAGCCATTCGGAAGCTATATCTACCAGTACTTGAAGGGAAAGGGCATCGACGATGAGAAAGCCCGAAGCTACGCCTTCACCGAACTCTACGACAGCACCAAGACGGTGGCGAAGCAGATAGCCGAGAAGAACAAGTATCTCTTGGTGGGACAATTCAAGGGCTCCTCTGCCAATGTCATCTCGCTCGGAGCGGTCAATGTGCCGCAGGGTTCCGTGGTGGTGACGGCAGGTGGTGTTACGCTGAGCGAAGGCTCCGACTACTCGGTGGATTACAATGCTGGCGAGGTGACCATCCTCAACCAGAGCATCATCGATGCCGGAACGCCGGTCAACGTGTCGCTGGAGAGCAACACCGACTATGGTATGACGAGAAAGACCATGTTCGGTCTCAACTGGGAGTACGACTTCTCGAAGAACTTCCAGCTGAGCGGTACCTTCCAGCACCTGAGCGAGCAGCCTCTGCTCACCAAGGTGTCGATGGGCGACGAGCCTCTCAACAACACCCTCTGGGGCATCAACGTGAACTGGAAGAAGGAGAGCCAGTGGCTCACCAATGTGCTCGACAAGATACCATTCCTGCACCTCACGCAGCCTTCCCACATCTCCTTCACGGGCGAGTTCGCTCAGTTGATAGCCGGACAGGCGGGCGGCACGCAAGACAACGCCTCCTACCTCGACGACTTCGAGAGCACCAAGACCAGCATCGACGTGATGACACCTACCTCGTGGATTCTCTCCAGCGTGCCATCCATGTTCCCTGAGAACAAGGACAAGACGGGGCTGACGAGTGGATTCAACCGTAGCCAGATGGCATGGTACACCATCGACCCTCTCTTCAATCGCAAGGGAAGCACGCTCACGCCAGGACACATCAAGGGCGACTACAACCAGTTGAGCAACCACTACGTGAGAGCGGTCTATATGAGAGAGCTCTTCCCATTGCGCCAGACTCAGACCTACAGCACGGAGACGAGCACGGTGAACGCCATGAACATCGCCTACTATCCTAACGAGCGTGGTCCGTACAACTTCAATGTCAACGACCTGCGGCAGGACGGAACCCTGGCGAACCCTCTGAAGCACTGGGGTGGCATGATGCGCCGACTCGACACCAACGACTTCGAGCAAGCCAACGTGGAGTACATCGAGTTCTGGCTCCTCGACCCATTCATCTATAGCAGTCAGCAGCCCGATGCCAATCGCTATGGCGGCGACTTCTACATCAACCTGGGCGAGGTGAGCGAGGACATCCTCAGAGACGGCAAGAAGTTCTATGAGAGCGGCATGCCAGTGGATGGCAGCAACAGCTTCACCTACACCCAGTGGGGCAAGATACCTACTCAGAGCACCGTGACCTATGCCTTCGCCACCACCAGTGGCAGCCGTGCCTTGCAGGATGTCGGCTTCAATGGTCTCACCGATGCCGAGGAGCAAGAGTTCTATCGCTCTGCCTATCTCGACCAGATACAAGGCAAGGTGAACCAAGCCGTCTTCGACAGCATCTTTGCCGACCCAGCCCACGACGACTACCACTACTATCGTGGCACCGACTGGGACCAGCAGCAAGCGCCTATCCTCCTCCGCTACAAGTATATCAACAATCCGCAAGGCAACTCGCCCGACAGCGACAGCCGCACGGAGAGATACGATACCTCCTACAAGTCAACGCCCGACGTTGAGGACATCAACCAAGACTATACGCTCAATGAGTATGAGAAGTACTTCCAGTACCACGTGAGCGTGCGCCCTGAGGACTTCGTGGTGGGCAAGAACTATATCGTGGACAAGCGAGAATACACCCCGAGCTTGCCGAACGGCAACAAGGAGACCGTGACGTGGTACCAGTTCCGCATCCCAGTGGATCAGTATGAGTCGAAGGTGGGCAATATCAACGACTTCTCCAGCATCCGCTTCATGCGCATGTTCCTCACCAACTTCGAGAAGCCTATCATAATGCGCTTCGGTACGCTCGACCTCGTGCGTGGCACCTGGCGTACCTACGACCAGCCGCTCAGCGCTGCCAATGGCGGAACCTTGGAGGCGAGTGCCGTGAGCATCGAGGAGAATGCCGAGAAGGAGCCAGTCAACTACGTCTTGCCTCCAGGCATCCGACGTGGTCAGGACCCATCGCAGGCACAGCTCGTGGAGGACAACGAGCAGGCTTTGAGTCTCGTGGTGAAGAACATGAATACGGGCGAGGCGAAGGCAGTGTATAAGAACACCACCCTCGACTTGCGCCAGTACAAGCGCATACAGATGTTTACCCATGCCAATGCCTTGGCACAGAACACCACCGTGCTGCAAGACAACCAGCTGGCTGTGTTCATCCGCTTGGGTAGCGACTACAAGAACAACTACTATGAGTATGAGATACCGCTCAAGTTGACACCGGAAGGCAAGTACAATCGCCGTTCGCTCGAAGACTGCAAGGCGGTATGGCCTGAGGACAACATGCTCGACGTGCCGCTCTCCGTCTTCACCGCCCTCAAGAAGGAGCGCAACAAGGCGAAGGCGATGGGCATGGCTTCCTACTCGCAGCCTTATACCGCCTACGACAGCAGTCACCCTAACAACAAGTTGACGCTCGTGGGCAACCCTACCCTGGGCGAGGTGAAGACGATGATGATCGGCGTGCGCAACAACTCAGGCGAGGTGAAGAGCGGCGAGGTGTGGGTGAACGAGCTTCGCTTGCTGGAGCACAACAACAAGGGTGGATGGGCTGCCAACGGCAATCTGAACGTGCAACTCTCCGACTTCGGTAGCGTGAATGCCACGGGTCGCTATACCAGCGAGGGATTCGGCGGACTGGAGGACAAGGTGGCGAGCCGCAGCACCGACAGCTACGGTACCTACAGCGTGACCACCAGCTTGGAGCTAGGAAAATTCTTCCCTGACAAGGCGAAGGTGAGCATACCTTTATATTATAGCGTGACCAAGGAGAAGACCTCTCCTAAGTACAATCCGCTCGACACCGACATGGAGCTGAAGGACGCTCTCGACGCAGCTGGCTCGAAGCACGAGCGCGACTCCATCGAGAACATCGCCGTGACGAAGGTGACCAACACCAACTTCTCCATCTCCAACGCTCGTGTCGGCATTGCCACCAAGCGCCATCCGATGCCTTACGACCCTGCCAACTTCTCCTTCTCCTACAGTCACTCCCACCAGCATACGCAGGGAGAGACCACCGTGTATGAGAACGAGGACAACTGGCGTGGTTCGCTCGACTACTCGTGGACACCGGTGTATAAGGCTTGGGAGCCTTTCAAGAAGCTGAAGAACAAGAGCAAGTGGCTCGACATCCTGAAGCGATTCGGACTGAACTGGTTGCCGCAGAACGTGACCTTCAACACCGAGATGACGCGCAACTACTATGAGTTGCAGGAGCGAGACATGGAATCGACCGAGAACTCGCAGTTGCCGCTCTCGTTCAGCGAACAGTTCTTGTGGAACAGAGAGTTCTCGATGCGCTGGGACTTGACGAAGAACCTGCACATGAACTTCCAGAGTGCCACCCACGCCCAGATAGAGGAGCCTTACACGCCAGTGAACAAGGACCTCTATGCCGACCAGTATCATGCCTGGAAGGACTCCGTGTGGACGAGCATCAAGCACTGGGGTGCGCCGCTCGACTACAACCAGACGTTTACGGCTTCCTATCAGTTGCCGCTCAACCTCTTGCCAGCCTTCGACTGGATCAATGCCGATGCCAACTACAACGCCACCTATTCGTGGGAGCGTGGCACGGAGGACGAGGACGGTGTATCGTATGGCAACACCATCAACACCAACCGCAGTCTGAACATCAATGGTACGTTCAATCTCGTGAAGCTCTACAACCACGTGCCTTTCCTGAAGAAGGTGAACCAAAAGTTCGACAAGGAGCCTTCTCGCTCGCAGATTCAGAAGAAAAAGCAGGAGAAGGACCGAGCCAAGAAGGAGGCGCAGAAGCGCAAGCAGGAGCTAGCCAAGGTGCGCCAGGATGCCATCGACGCTGGAAAGGACCCTGATGAGGCTGAGAAGGAGTGGACGAGCAAGCAGAACAAGAAGGCGCAGCAACAGAAGAAGAACCTGCCGCTCAACAAGAAGGCTTTCGAGAAGGAAATTGTGCTGAAGCCGATCTTTGCGAAAGTCGATACTGTGAAGAGTGAAGAACGAAGAGTGAAGAATGCTAATGCTGAGGCTTCTGCCAAGAAGGACGAGGCGAAGAAGTATGTCGATGTGAAGCACGGCAAGAACAGCAAGCGCTTGATCGTCTCTGCCAAGACCGCCGACGGAAAGGCGTTCCATCTGAAATACAAGACGCTCGACAACAATACAATCCGCATCACCTCCAAGGTGGATAGCCTCACCAAACTCAAGGTGACCGTGCTCGCCAAGGAGCCGCTGGAGGACAAGGGCTGGTACAAGACGATGCAAGCCATCACCCGTGTGGCGATGATGGTGCGCAACGCCAGCTTCAGCTATCGCAACAATTATCAGCTCACCCTTCCAGGCTTCCTGCCTACCATCGGCGATGCCTTCGGACAGACCAAGCAGGGCATCATGTCGCCAGGTCTCGACTTCGCCTTTGGTATGGTGAACGACAACTACATCAGCAAGGCTAGGGAGCACGACTGGTTGCTGCTCAACGACTCCATCGCCACCCCTGCCACCACGAGCAAGACCGAGGACCTGCAGATTCGTATGACACTGGAGCCAGTGAAGAACCTGAAGATAGACCTCAATGCCTCTCGCACGATGACCACGCAGAAGAGCATACAATATATGTATGAGGGCACGCCTACCACGCAGAGCGGAACCTTCCAGATGACCACTATCTCGCTGGGCACCGCCTTCGAGGGAATGGGCAGCGCCAACAGTGGTTATCGCAGCAAGACATTCGAGAAGTTTGTCGCCTCGCTCGATGGTTTCCGCAGCCGTGTGGAACAGCAGTACGAGGGTATGACCTATCCAGCTGGTTCCGCCTTGGCAGGAGGCAAGTTTGATGCCGAACGCACACCGGTCAACCCATACAGTGCCGATGTGATGGTGCCAGCCTTCCTCAATACCTATACGAGCATGGGTGGCAAGTCGCTCTCGCTCTTCCCGGCTCTGAGCCGACTGCTGCCTAACTGGACTATCCGCTACAGCGGACTGAGCAAGTTGCCTTGGTTCCGTGACCACTTCAAGAGTGTGAACATCAACCACTCCTACAAGAGTGTCTTCGCCGTGGGCAGCTACAATAGCTACAGCACGTTCCAGGAGTACATGAACGGTCTCGGTTTCGTGGAGGATGCCACCACGGGCAATCCTTCGCCTAGCAGCATGTTCAACATCTCCCAGGTGAGCATCAATGAGTCCTTCTCGCCATTGCTCGGTCTCGATGTCACGCTCAACAACAATATGACCCTCAAGGGCGAGTATCGTCAGACGCGCGTGCTGAACCTCAGCATGACGAGCATCCAGCTCAACGAGGCGGTGAGCAAGGACTGGGTGGTAGGCTTGGGCTATCGCCTGAACGACTTCAACCTCTTCGGAGGTGGCAAGCGCAAGGTGGTCAAGTCGAAGGGCAAGAATGGTTCGGCTTCGGGCAAGAATGCGTCCAACAACAATGGCTTCAGCAGCAGTTCGTCAAGCAGTCGCAATCGTTCGTATGGCACCAACCACGACCTCAACTTGCGCCTCGACTTCAGCTTCCGCAAGCAGGCAGCCATCGTGAGAGACATCGCCTCGATGTTGAGCAGTGCGAGCAGTGGCAACAATGCCTTGAAGCTGAGTTTCTCGGCAGATTACACGTTCAGCAAGTTGCTCACGATGAGTTTCTACTATGATCGTCAGACGAACACGCCATTGCTTTCGAGCAGCAGCTATCCGACAACGACGCAAGACTTCGGTCTGAGCATCAAGTTCTCGCTGACGAGGTAGTGGGGGAGTTTTGCTGAAAATACAAAATAGGGTGTGTCCGCTTTGGACATACCCTATTGCGTTTTTGTGGAAGCCAGCTAATTGCTTTTTGATATCACCTTGATAACACTTTGAAAAAAAACTGAGATTCTGAACTGAGATAGCTTTCTCTCTATATCCATAGTTTATAAAAACTGTGACAACTGTGACGTGTGACAAAATTTCATTTAATCATTAAATTCTCTCTCTCTTTCTTGCTCATACCGAGCAAGGTGTAGCCATGCTTAGCGGCGTACTACGTTCTCCAACTGCAGTTTTCCAAAATTATTCCCCATTTTCCTTGCGAATCCGAGAAATAAATCGTATTTTTGCAGCAGATTTGCAAATTCATGGAATGAAACGGATTTAAAGGTCCATTACGGATGAGAAATCCATCATATAAGTTTAACATTAAAAATCAAGCGAAAATGACAAATTTGATTAGTTTTGATTGGGCGATGAAACGAGTGCTGCGCGACAAGGCAAACCATGCCGTGCTGGAGGGCTTGATGACTTCTCTCTTGAACGAGAAGTTCACCATCGTGCGCTTCCTTGAGAGCGAGTCCAATCAAGAAGACGAAAACGACAAGTTCAATCGTGTGGATATCCTCGCCGAGAGCGAGAAGGGCGAGCTCACCATCTTCGAGATCCAAAACAACCGTGAGCTGGCCTACTTCCATCGCATCCTCTACGGCGTGTCGAAGGCCATCACCGACTACATCAACCTGGGCGAAGACTACGAGAAGGTGCGCAAGGTGTATTCTATCAACATTGTATATTTCACCCTTGGTCAGGCAAAGGACTATGTATATCACGGCAAGACCGTGTTCCAAGGTTTGCACGACCCTCACGACATCCTGAAACTCTCCAACCGACAGAGCGAGGTATTCTTCGGCGACACCTTCGAGAAGGATGAGAAGTCGCAGCGAGAGGCGGGCGACATCTTCCCAGAGTATTACCTCCTGTGCGTCAACAACTTCGACAAGGTGGCGAAGACACATCTCGATGAGTGGATTCGTTTCTTGAAGACGGGCGAGATAGAGGCGAGCGACACAGCCCCAGGCTTGGCAGATGCCAAGGAATGTCTCGATGTGCGCAAGTTGTCGAGGGAGGAGTTGCTGGTGTATCAGCGCCATAAGATGAATGAGGCATACCAGCGCAGCGTCATCAGCACGGGCTATGATGACGGCATGCAAGATGGCATCAAGAAAGGAAGAGCGGAAGGAAGAGTTGAAGGTATTGCAGAAGGTAAAGCTGAGGGAATGGTAGAAGTTGCCAAGAAAATGCTTATGGCAAGATTGCCTGATGCACAAATCATCGCCTTCACCGGCTTGACCCAAGAGCAAATCAATCGTTTGAAGAACTAAGCCTTGTCTTCATCTATTCGAGGCTATAACATAAAGACAAGCAAGAGAAAATGGGCAAATATATCGCCCCTATTCTCTTGCTTGTTTCATTTTAGCCATCATCGGTAACTACTCATGCCATGGGGTGCTGAGTAGTTACCATCAAGGCGATATGTACTGAATATCTATACCTGTAACAATGCTTACTCAGATGTATTCCAGACTGATTTTGGATAACGTCTTCAACTTATGGGTATGATACAGCGTATTGTCTCAAGTCGCATTGTGGGGTAAGGGGAAGAAATGGCTTGTCACGAGAAATACTGCATTCAAATAAAGCCCCAAGACATCATAATAACAATTTTGAGTCCAACAAGCGATTTTTTGAAACAGTTGCGGAATTGAGGAGTATAATCAATTAAATACATTTAGCGTATGAAAAAATCTAGTAATGTAGGTGGTGGTGCCCAGGATGCTGCTGCCATGAATGGTGCTGCTACCAAGAATGGTGCTGCTGCCAAGAATGCAGCAACTGACGACATGAACGTCAAGAAATTCTATAGTCTTGAGTTCGGTCGTATGCGCACGATGACGGATAAGAATGGTGAGCCATTCTTCTGCGGCAAAGACGTGTGTGATGCGTTGGGGTACAAGAGAGCGTATGATGCTATCAGACAACACGTTAACCATGGTGATACGGTAAAACGCAGTATTACCAGAAATGTCAAAAATCGATACGGTGAGAGTCCTAAGACTCAGATGGTTCAGATGCTCTTCGTCAACGAGAGCGGTGTCTATTCCCTCGTCTTCGGTTCGAAACTCGAAAGCGCGCAGCGATTCAAGCATTGGGTGACATCGGAAGTACTACCTGCCATCAGAAAGAATGGAGGCTACTTCCACATCAACCCCGACGAGACTCCTGAGCAAATCAAGGCTCGCTTCCAAAAGGTCTTGGAGGAGGCAATCGCCGAGAGAGACAAAGTCATTGTTTCCTTGGAGAAGGATGTCGATCGTATGCTGCCGAAGGAACTTTATGTCGATAACGTGCTCGACAGCATCTATTCGGGCAATACCGCCAAGGACACGCAGGGCTGCATCTTGCTCGGCGAAAACCGAAAGGTGGGAATGGTGGTGAACTCCCGCATCTGGATGCATCGCTTCATGCAGAAGTTTGTGGAAGCGAGAGACCGAGGGGAGGCTGTCTTTATTACCATAGAATAAAAAATAAGGCACGGACTACATGATGCTGTAATCCGTGCCTAGTATATTTCTAGATAACTGTGTCTAGATGAAAAACTTTATTTCTTGTCGTAAGCGTGAACAGGATAGTCGATGGTGTAGTGGAGACCACGGCTCTCCTTGCGCTCGATAGCCATGCGAGTGATGAGATAACCTACGTTGATCATGTTGCGAAGCTCGCAAAGCTCCTTGCTCACCTTCACACGCTTGAAGAGGTTCTCGGTCTCCTCATAGAGCAGGTCGAGACGGTCCCAGGCACGCTTCAGTCGGAGGTCGCTACGTACGATGCCCACATAGTTGCTCATACATTCGCCTACCTCCTTCACGCTCTGGGTGATGAGCACCTTCTCCTCGTTGGTCAGCGTACCCTCGTCGTTCCATGCAGGCACTTTGTCGTTGAAGTCGTATTCATCCACGTGCTCGATGCTGTGCTTGGCAGCGGTGTCGGCATATACCACAGCCTCGATGAGCGAGTTGCTAGCCAAGCGGTTGCCACCATGCAAACCCGTGCAAGAGCACTCGCCGAGGGCATAGAGGCGGTTGATGCTGGAGCATCCGTTGAGATCGACCTTGATACCACCGCACATGTAGTGGGCAGCAGGGCGAACAGGGATGTATTCCTTGGTGATGTCGATGCCGATGCTGAGGCACTTCGCATAGATGTTAGGGAAGTGGTGCTTGGTCTCCTCAGGGTTCTTGTGGGTGACGTCGAGACAAACATGGTCGAGACCATGAATCTTCATCTCCTTGTCGATGGCACGAGCCACGATGTCGCGAGGGGCAAGGCTCAGGCGCTCGTCATACTTCTCCATGAAGCTCTCGCCGTTAGGCAAGCGGAGGATACCGCCGTAGCCACGCATCGCCTCGGTGATGAGGAACGCTGGGTGGGTCTCTCCTGGATGGAAGAGGGCGGTAGGGTGAAACTGCACAAACTCCATGTCGGCTACGGTTCCCTTGGCACGATATACCATCGCCTCGCCATCGCCAGTGGCAATCACTGGGTTGGTAGTGGTCTGATAGACGGCACCGCATCCACCGGTACACATCACGGTGACCTTGCTCAGATAGGTATCCACCTTCTGGGTGTCGGGGTTGAGGACGTAAGCGCCATAGCAGTTGATGTAAGGAGTGCGGCGAGTAACACGTGCGCCCAAGTGGTGCTGCGTGATAATCTCCACGGCGAAATGATTTTCCTTGATGTCGATGTCAGGGTTGTTGCGCACAGCCTCCATCAGTCCACGCTGAATCTCGGCACCCGTGTCGTCGGCGTGGTGAAGGATGCGGAACTCGCTGTGACCGCCCTCACGATGGAGGTCGAACTTGCCATCCTGCTGCTTGTCGAAGTTGACACCCCATTCTACCAGCTCCTTGATTTGCTCAGGTGCCTTGGTGACCACCTGCTTCACTGCCTTGTAGTCGCTGATATAATCACCGGCAATCATTGTATCTTGTATGTGCTTGTCGAAGTTATCCACCTCCAGGTTGGTAACTGATGCCACACCACCTTGTGCAAACGATGTGTTGGCCTCGTCGAGCGAAGTCTTGCAGATCATGCACACTTTACCTTTATGCGCTCTGGCTACTTTCAGGGCGTAACTCATACCGGCAACTCCTGCACCGATAATCAGAAAATCATACTTATAAACCATGAGTTTATCTATTTCTCAATTCTTAATTCGTTGCAAAATTACTAATTTCTCTTTAAAATGCGCAATATGCGGTGGTTTTTTTGTAATTTTGCAGTGTTTTTTAATAAAAAGGTATGACAGACAGAACTTTTCATAAGCGTTTTACGGTGCCAGCGAAGTGTGGAGTGGGTGTTTTTGCACTCTTGGTGGGTTACTTCTTTTGGATGAAGGTGGCTATCATCGGCATCCTCCTCGCCATCGTCATCGTGGGCATGATAGAGCGCATCCTCCATACCACCTATACCTTTCGCCGTGTGAAGCCCATCGACCGTGACGAGGAGATGGATTTCATCGTCATCGACGAGGGACGCTTCTCCAGCAAGAAGACCATCCCGGTATGTGACATCATCAGCGTGACTCCGATGAAGGCGTGCTTCGGCTTGGACCATGCGCTTATCATCGAGTTTGGACACAAGCGAATGGTGAGCCTGCAACCCGACAATGAGGAGGGATTCGTCAAGGAAGTGGAGAAGAGAATGGGGAAGTGAAGAGTGAAGAACGAAGAGTGAAGAATTCTCTTGCTGTCTTTTTGAATAAAATTAGGTAATGAATAAGATATTAAGATATGTGATGAGCTTGCTGTCTGTGATGGTGATGAGCCTGCCGCTGCAAGCCCAAGTGGTGATAGACAATACGGAACAGGAGACGAAGGAAGAAGAGCCTGCCGACGACAAGGACGAACTGGCTGTCTCCGACTCCCTCATGGTGGATAGCTTGGCTTCCGACTCCCTGCCTTGGCCTCACGCTGTGCAGGTGGGCTTGGACAATCTGCTGAAAAGCAAGATGTTTGAGACCTCGCAGGTGGGCATCATGGTGTGGGACCTGGAGGCGGATTCTTGCATCTATCGCTTCCGTGAACGCCAGTTGATGCGACCTGCCAGCACCATGAAACTCGTGACGGCGATTACCGCACTGGATAAGTTGGGCGGCTCTTATCAGTTTAAGACCACCCTCAAATATACGGGCACGGTGGAGAACGGCGTGCTCAAGGGCGACATCTACTGCGTGGGCGGCATGGACCCTCGATTCAACACCGACGACATGACGGCGTTCGTCACCAGCCTGAAGGAACTGGGTGTGGATAGCATCCAGGGCAGCATCTATGCCGACCGCTCGATGAAGGACGACGACCTCTTGGGCGAGGGATGGTGCTGGGATGATGACAACCCGGTGCTCTCGCCATTGGTGTTCGGAAGGAAAGACCTGTTTATGGATAGATTCCTTAGCAAGTTGAAGGATGCGGGCATCTTCTATGCTGGTTTCGGGGCATCCGTGAAACGCTGTCCGCAGGGAGCGTTCACCATCTGTACCCGTTTCCATACGATGGACCAGATATTGCACAAGATGATGAAGGAGAGCGACAATCTCTATGCTGAGAGCATGTACTACCAGATAGCGGCTTCGACAGGCAACCGACCTGCCAGTGCCAAGAGTGCGAGAAACGTGGAGCGGCAGTTGATACGCAAGATAGGACTCGATCCTGCTCGCTACAAACTCGCCGATGGTTCCGGTCTCTCGCTCTACAACTATCTGAGTGCCGAACTGGAGGTGAAGCTCCTTCGCTATGCCTATCGTGACGAGAATATGTATCAGCAGTTGAAGCAATCCCTGCCTATCGCTGGTGTCGATGGCACGCTGAAGAAGCGCATGAAAACGGGTTATGCCCATGCCAACGTGAAGGCGAAGACCGGCACGCTGACGGGCATCATCTCGCTCGCTGGCTATTGCAAGGCGGCGAATGGGCATGAGCTTTGCTTCTCTATCATCAATAATGGTATCATGCACGGCAATAATGCCAGAAACTTCGCCGACAAGGTGTGTGAGTTGCTGTGCAAGCCGTGAATGAAGTGAAGAGTGAAGAACGAAGTGTGAGAATGCTATAGTTTTTTAGAGTATGGAGGAGATTCGTAAGTTTGTAGAGAATTTGATTCAGATGGCTGGAGTCACGGGCGGTGCAGTGCCAGTGGTTCGCCATATCTTGCTCACCATCACCGCCATCTTGCTGGCGATGTTGAGCGACTTGTTGTGTCGCCGTCTCTTGGTGCCGATTATCATGAAGGTGACGGATAAGACGGAGGTGACATGGGATGATGTGCTCTTCAATAAGAAGGTGCTCACCTCGGCTTGCCATATCGTGCCAGCGGTGGTGATATGGTCGCTCATGCCATTGGTGTATCTCGAATATCCTATCTTCAAGGAGATACTGGAGCGTGCCACGGGCATCTACATCGTGGTGATGTCGGTGAGGACGGCTTTGGTGTTCATCGGCTCGTTCAAGGGCTTGGAGAGTTCCGAGGAGCGTCGTTCCTCAGCCCAACAGTATTTCCATACCTTCTGTGGCGTGCTTCGCATCCTGATGCTCTTTGTGGCTGGTGTGGTCGTGGTCGCCATCTTGTTGGGCAAGAACCCGTTGACGCTCTTTGCTGGCTTGGGTGCTACCTCAGCAGTGCTGATGCTGGTGTTCAAGGACACCATCCTCGGCTTGGCAGCCGGTGTCAGACTGACTAGCAATGATATGCTCCACAAGGGCGACTGGATTACGGTGAAGTCGGTGGATGCCAATGGTATCGTGGAGGAGATGTCGCTCACCACGGTGAAGGTGCGCAATTTCGACAACACCATCGTCACCATCTCGCCAGCCACGCTTGTCAACGGCAGTTTCCAGAATTGGATTGGTATGCAGAAGAGTGGGGGACGAAGGGTACAGCGCAAGGTGTATTTCGACTTCCGCAGCATCCGCTTGGTGGATGAGGAATTGAGGGCTCGCCTATTGGAGAAGCACTTCGCCACAGAGGATTCGTTCAAGCCGAAGGAGAGTTTGCAGAAAATGCTGGCAAAGGCTGAGGTGGGAAATGAGCATCAGACAGAAATGGAGAAAGATCAGAATGCTGGGCTAGGAAATGCTAGGCAGCATGAACATCAGGTTTTGGCTGATTTGAGAAATCCTGCTGCCTTGGCTCCAACCAATCTCCAGCTCTATCGCAAATACATGGAGAAGTATCTGCGTGAGCGCCCAGAGGTGAATACGGAAATGACCTTGATGGTGCGCCAGTTGGAGGCAACGCAGTGCGGACTTCCGATGGAGTTCTATTTCTTCGTGAAGGATAAGGTTTGGGTGAATTACGAGCATATCCTGGCAGAGATTATGGAACATGCTTATGCGCTGAGTGCTGAGTTCGGCTTGAAGATTTATCAGCAGTACCCGGAACAATAAAAACTTCCCTTCAATAACTTCCTCAAAGTATAAAGCTTGAATAAAAGATGTCTTTTTCCAATCAAATCATTTCTTGGTTTCGTGAGAATGGCAGGGCATTGCCTTGGCGTGAGACTCGTGATCCTTATGCCATCTGGCTCAGTGAGATTATCTTGCAGCAGACGCGTATTGTTCAGGGCTTGGAATATTGGGAGCGATTCATGGCTCAATATCCTACGGTCGAGGCGTTGGCGGCGGCAAGTGAGGATGACGTGCTAAAGCTTTGGCAGGGCTTGGGCTACTACTCTCGTGCTCGCAATCTCCATGCGGCAGCCAAGCAAATCGTGGAGATGGGCAAGTTCCCTGATACGTTGGAGGGCATCAAGTCGCTGAAGGGAGTGGGCGATTACACGGCGGCAGCCATCGGCTCCTTCGCCTTCGACATTCCAGCGGCGGTCGTGGATGGAAACGTATATCGTGTGCTTTCGAGATATTTCGGCATAGATACGCCCATCAACTCGACCCAAGGGAAAAAGGAATTCGCTGCTTTGGCGCAATCATTGATTCCTGGAGGAGATTCGCTTGACGCTTTCGCTTCTCTAGGCTCAATCTCTTCTCTAGATTCAATTTCTCCTCTAGATTCATCCGCTTCTTTAAAAGCATCTGTCTCTTCTTCGGAGAAAATTCTTCCGAATGGATTTGAAATGGAGCTGTCTCCCATTTCAGCCTATAATCAAGGAATGATGGATTTCGGCGCGATTCAATGCACACCACAATCGCCCAAGTGCTTGCTCTGTCCGCTAGCCGAGACTTGCGAGGCATTGCGAAATGACCGAGTAGCTGAGTTGCCCGTAAAGGAGAAAAAACTGAAGGTGCAAACTCGCCGCCTCACCTATATATATATAAGGTGTCAAGAAGAGACATCGGCGAATGGCGAACAAGCGGAACCTATGATCGCCATCCATCGCCGTGGCAAGGGAGATATTTGGCAGGGACTGTGGGAGCCATACAATGCTTCCGACTTCAAGAAAACTCCTATTGAGTATCACGAAGATATCGAAAAGATGTTTCATCTCCCAACCGCCTCATTGAATTATGGCATCACCCGAATAGCAAAAGATGTGAAGCATGTCTTGACACATCGCATCCTTCTCGCCGATTTCTATCTCTTGGAAACGGATGGACGATTTACTTTGCCTGCTGATTATATCTGGATCAAGGAATCGGAGTTCGACCAATATGGCATTCCGAGACTCATAGAGATTCTCTTGGAGAAACTCCGTAAGTGGGAAAGTGAATAATAAAAAAATAAGCAAAATAAGAAACTCGAAGATGGCGTTCCTTATTTTGCTTATTCCTTTAACTTATCTAACTTTTCGAAGTTCTGACATTTAGTAGTTCTGAGCCTCAATCTGGAAGTAGCTCTGTGGGTGGTTGCAAACAGGGCAAACCTCAGGAGCCTGCTTTCCTACGCAGATGTGACCACAGTTGGCGCACTGCCAGATGCAATCGCCGTCACGAGAGAAGACGAGCTTGTCCTGTACGTTCTTCAAGAGCTTGCGATAACGCTCCTCGTGGTGCTTCTCGATCTCGGCTACCATCTCAAACTTGATGGCAATCTCCTCGAAACCTTCCTCACGAGCCTCCTTTGCCATGCGAGGGTACATCTCTGTCCACTCATCGTGCTCGCCCTCAGCAGCAGCCTGCAAGTTCTTCTCTGTGTCTTGGATGGCACCACCCTCCAAGTACTTGAACCACATCTTGGCGTGCTCCTTCTCGTTGGCAGCAGTCTCCTCGAAGATGTTGGCTATCTGAACATAACCATCCTTCTTGGCCTTGGATGCGAAGTATGTATATTTATTACGAGCTTGAGACTCACCTGCGAAAGCCTCTTGCAAATTCTTCTCTGTTTTTGTACCTTTCAATTCTTTCATAATGTATCTGTATTAAAATTAATAATTACTTGGTTTTAAATCACATTGCAAAGATATTGTAATTTTTCCAAACTTACAAGCCTTTTCCTATAAATCTTTCTTCCTTTATAGGTTTTTAACAAAAAACGTCGTCTTTCGAGAGATTTGCCAAGGGATGATGCGCCTATTTGACAAGGCACCGATTCACCGGGATGCAGTGGGAATCCTTGATTTCTCCTATCACGATGATGCTGTGAAGGCTACCGATGCAGTCGATGTTGCCCAGGGTGTTGAGCATGAAGTCTTGGTAGTCCTTCATGTCGTGGGCATACACCTTGATTTGGAAATCGTAATCGCCAGTGGTGTTGTAGCATTCCGTAATCTGGTCTATCTTTTGCACGGTGTCCATAAACTGCTGTATTAGGTCGTGGGTGTGCTGCTTCAGTCGGATGTTGCAGAGCACAATGACGTTGTGACCCAACTTGTGATGATCTACCACGGCTGAATATCTAGTAATGAATCCCTCTCGCTCCAATCGTTTCTGTCGTTCGAAGGTGGGTGAGGGGGATAAGTGTACTCTGGCGGCTAGTTCCTTCACCGTCATATTGGAATTCTGCTGCAAAAGTCGCAGTATCTTGATGTCGATTTCATCGAGTGTCTCTTGTGTTGCCATTGTTATGAGGAGTTAAGAAGTTAAGGAGTCAAAGGGAGTTAAGACGTAAGCTTCTTTCCTTATGCTCTTCTAAATGTTTTATGAAAACGAAATTTTGCAGAATATTATTCTGTAAAAATCGCAATTCTGCTGCAAAGTTAGCATATTTTTCTGAATTACAAAGAATATTTGGCGGATAAAATTCTTCTTCTTACCTTTGCACTCGCAAATCCGGATGCCGCAAGTCCTTGGTTTCTGATGACAAGGCTTGCAATGTTGAATATAATAACATTTTTAAAAGAAGAAGATTATGAGTAACATATCAAACAAGCATTTTGAGGCTGTGGGCAGCTACTTGCGCCCTGCCGAGTTGAAGGAAGCAAGAGTGAAGTTTGCTGAGGGACAGATTTCTGCCACCGACTTGCGTAGTATCGAGGATAGACTGATTGCCGATGTCATCAAGCAGCAGAAGGAGCACGGTTTGCATTACATCACGGATGGTGAGTTCCGTCGCAGTTATTGGCATCTCGACTTCATGTGGGGATTCGGTAGCGTGGAGCACATCGAGTTGGAACATGGCTATCAGTTTCATGGCGAGGAGACCACCAAGGGCTCTTTGAAGTTGACTGGCAAGATTACGGGCGATAACCATCCTTTCATCAAGGACTTCCTCTTCGTCAAGCAGTTTGAGGAGGAGGGCGTTGAGGCGAAGCAGACCATTCCGGCTCCAGCCCAGTTCCTCTCAGAGTTGTTCCGTGGCAACAATTCGAAGAATACCCGTGAGTTCTATCCTAACACCGAGGAGTTGATCAAGGACATCGCCCAGGCTTATCGCACCTTCTTCCAGGAGATTTATGCAGCAGGTTGTCGCACCGTGCAACTCGACGACTGTACTTGGGGCATGATCGTGGATGATGACTATTGGAAGTCGATGTTGGGCAATGGCTTCACATTGGAGCATGAGGCGTTGCAATATCTCAAGGTGAACAACCTCGCCATCGAGGGCAAGCCTGAGGGATTGACCATCAACACCCATGTATGTCGTGGCAACTATCATTCTTGCTATGCCGCCAAGGGTGCTTACGACCCAGTGGCTCCTTATCTCTTTGCCCATGAGAACGTGGATACCTTCTATCTGGAGTTTGACGATGAGCGTTCGGGCAGTTTCGAGCCTTTGAAGTATGTGTCTGATAACAAGAAGGTGGTGCTCGGTTTGGTTACCAGCAAGTCGCCAGTCTTGGAGGACAAGGCTACGGTCATCGCTCGCATCCACGAGGCTGCCCAGTATGTGCCTTTGGAGCGTCTGAGTCTCAGTCCTCAGTGTGGCTTCGCCTCTTGCGAGATAGGCAACAAGTTGACGGAGGCAGAGCAATGGGCTAAGCTCGACTTGATCAGAGAGATAGCCGAGGAGGTTTGGGGATAAGCGAAGGCTTATCTCCTTTATCCGTAAAATAGTTACGTTTTCCCCTTTTATAGTTAAGTGCCATTTTATATATTTGTTGTATTTTTGCGCCAACTGTTAATACACAATATTATTATATGAACAGAAAAATCATGCATAAAATCGTAATGATGGCAGTTGGTGAAGTCGTTGCAGCTCTGCGACCAGAAGCCTTTGAATTCAGCCAACAAGTTGAATAATTATATAGAGTAGCACTGGTGAGAAGACATAAAATCACATATTTCTCCATTTTAAACAACTTTGTTTTAAACAACCTTGTTTAAAACGGATTTTTTTATTAACTTTGCAGTCGTTAAGCATATTGAGAACATATAAGCAAAGTAAGAATATGGCAAAGAATATGGAAGCTCCTTTTGTTTTTGGTGTTCGAGTGGAAGGTGATGCTTTCACCGACCGTAGAGAAGAAACCGAACGATTGAAGGCTAACTTTACCTATGGGGTGAATACTATCTTGATTTCACCTCGTCGTATGGGGAAGACTTCATTGGTGGATAAGGTATGCTCATTAGTGGAGGGCGATGACATAAAAATAGCGCGTATAGATGCTTTTGGTTGTCGCTCGGAGAATGATTTCGTCAATGCTTTTGCCACGGCTGTCGTTAGGGCGACTTCCAACGACTTTTCTTTGTCTTTGGAATATAATGCGAGTAATCAGACCACTGAGGAGGTGTTGAAACTTCCAGAAGTCATAGCCCAATCCAAAGGCTATCGTATTGTGGTGTGTATAGATGAGTTTCAGCAGATAGGTGATTTTCCCGATTCCTTGACTTTCCAAAAGAAGCTTCGTGGCATTTGGCAGTTGCAGAGCCATGTGTCTTATTGCCTGTATGGTAGCAAGAAGCACATGATGGAGCAGATGTTTCAAAACCAAAGCTATCCATTCTATCGCTTTGGTGATTTCTTCTATCTCAACAAGATTGGCGAAGAGGACTGGGTGGAGTATATCTGCCAAAGATTTGAGGCGACAGGAAAGCATATTTCTGAGAACCTGGCACGTGAGATATGCTTGGTTACTGATAGATATTCCTCTTATGTTCAACAGCTGGCATGGTTCGTTTGGTTGCGTACGGCAGATGCTACTCCGGCTACATCCAAAGATGTGCAGTATGGCATCGACCGATTATTGGATGCTTGCGAGCCTTTGTTTATCCAACAGACGGAAGACCTTTCTGCCTATCAGATGAATTTCCTCCATGCCTTGGTGAATGGAGTACACACTGGTTTTACGCAGAGTGCGATATTGGCTAATTATCGCCTTGGTACCGCTGCCAATATCACCAGATTGAAAAAAGCATTGATAGAGAAGGACTTGGTGATGATCACAGCCCCCAAGTATCTGGAGATGAGCGACCCAATATTGGCATTGTGGCTCAAAAAGAGAGTGTGGAAAGAGTAACCCCTCTTCTAGGCACTCTTCTGCATGTCCTTATCCACCATGGCACATACACAACTGTCAGACCATACATTCTCAGCCGTCTCTATCATATCGATGATGGTATAGATAGGCAGGATGATGCCCATGATGCCGATAGGAGCGTTCATGCCCGACATCAGGGAGAGGGTCAGAAAATAGCAACCCATTGGGACACCAGCATTGCCCACCGCTGACAGGACGGAGATGAAAAGCCAAAGTATCATGGTAGATAATGACAGCTGAATGCCTCCGTTCTGCATCAAGAATAGGGAGGTGACGAGGATGAATGCTGCACATCCATTCATGTTGATGGTGGTGCAGATAGGCTATACGAATCGAGAAACCTTGTTGGATACGCCCATCCTCGTTTCCGCTGTGTTCATAGTGACTGGCAGAGTGGCTGCGGAACTCTTCGTAAAGAGTGCCATCAATACCGCCGGCATCATCTTGCTCAGTGTACGCACAGGATTGATGCCCCTTGCCAATAGAAACAGAGGCAAGACGATGAAGAACTGGATGACATTGCCACCCAAGATGATGGCAACATACTTGCCCAATGAATCCATCACGATTCCTGCTGAGAATTGTGCCGAAAGTTGGGCGGCGAAAGCCACGATACCTAAAGGCAATGCCCATATCAAACCTCTAATCAGCATGAAAAGCAAGTCTTGTAATCCCAACAGCCCCTTCACGACTACCTCTTTCTTGTTGCTCTGTGGCATCTTGGCCAAGGCGATACCAGCTGCGGCTGCCAAGAGCAAGATGGAGAGCACGTTACCCTCGGCAAATGGTTTGATGATATTGTTGGGGATGACACCCAAGATATGGTCATAATAGGAAGTTTGTTCCAAGTTTTGAGGCAGTTCGGATGTGCCACTCAGCACTTCGATGCCCAGTGCGCCCAAGATGGCACCCAATATCAGAGCCCCAATCCACAGAGCCAACTGCTTGGTTTGCTTATTCTTACCTTGTTTCTTGTCTTGTATTTCCATTGTTTTTTCCATTACCTTTTCCATTGTCATACTACCTTTTGTTCATTATATTCGATTTGTGCCGGCAAAGGTACTTCTTTTCTTATAAATAGGTAATCGCACAAATGTGGTATTTCTCCAATTGTTTCAGAATAATTCCTTCAGATGACTGCTGGAAATATGGAGTAAATCCTTCGGCTGACTGCTGGAAATATGGGATAATTCCTTCGGCTTGACTGCTATTATCGCCAAAAAGCGCATAAGTCATGAGGCTTATGCGCTTTCTATAACTAATAACTAAAAAGTGCTACTTGGCAACTTTTTATTCTTTCAGACTACTTATCATGCAATGACATTAGTCGAATTCTTTTGGATTATCACTTCCTGAGGAGGTGCTCCCACTATCGGTGCTTGAACCTGAGGAAGAACTGCCACCGCTAGGAGTGGTAGGTGTGGTAGTGCTGCCAGAGCCACTGTTGCCAGAACCACCGCTGCTTGTGTTGTCCTTCTTGGCCTCGGAAGATCCATCTTCAAGGATGATTCCGTTGGCACCTTCCGCTACGCTTCCGTCAGTCTTCACGTCGCCGATGTAGATGGTGTCGCTCACGGCATTGGTCTCCACCGCAGCGAAGGCGATGTAGCAAGAGAGCTTGTCGTTCTTCCAGGAGGCTGGGATGTCTAGTGTGGTATTGCCATCCACGCGACTGGCTTTTTCCAAAGAGTAGATAGCCTTGCACTTGGAGAAGTTGTAAACCATAGGCATTGCAAAGTCATTCATGTTGGCTGATTGCTCATCAGAGTTGTCTGTCCAAGTGAATGTTGCCACATTGTTCTTGATGGAGGCTGCATAAATCTCCACCCCCTCAAGGCTTCCCTCGCTAAGAACCAACTTGCTTGGGTCGAATCCCAATGATGGATACTTGCCAGCAATGCAAAGTTTTACGTTTTTGCTGGTGGCTACATTGTATGGGGTAGCCGTGTCTGTGTTGCCACGATAGCCTACACGTAGATAAGGTGTGATACCTTTTAGCAACTTTTGTGTTATGGCAAACTTTGCACGTTGTGCCAACTGACTTTCAGTTCTTGCGTCTTTCTTTGAAGCAGCCAGACCACGCATGTAACCTTGTCCTTTACGGATGCTTCCTACTACAGTACCGACCTTTCCGGAGAATGGTCCCAAGATTCCTTGATAAATCTTTCCCATAATAATTTTAATTAAAACGTTCTACAATAAAAATATTTTACACTTGTGATATGAAATCAAAGTCAAACAAGCTCCGAATCAACACCGAATGAACACCGAATGAGGTCCGAATGAGTAACACACCGAATCCGTACGCTAAACGGAGGTTATTACTTGTGACTTTTTCTTTAATCTCACGCTGCAAAATTACGATATTCTCTTGAATGCACCAAAGGATTTTTCAAAGCCTTAGTAAGCCATTTTTCAAATGTTAAATCCTTCTCTTTCATCTTAAAAGCAATTTTTTTCAAACTAGTTTTTTATCGAAAATTTGAAAAATAGAGAAAAATCAAAGTTACGTATGATGAGAAATTTGAAAAAACGAAAATCAAACTTTGAAAAATGAACTTTGCTAAATATTGAAGTTTGAAAAAATGAAAAGTGATGAGGCTCAAACTTTGAAAAAATGAAAACGATGGGATTTTGAAAGAATTCAAACTAAAAAAGGCCAACCTCGAAAGGTCAGCCTTCTATGTAAAAATTTGAAATCATTAGCAAAATACAGAAGCATAGCCAAGATTTAACATTTCAGTTGCTCTATTTCCTTCAATGAATGCTCTGATGTTTCGTTTCATGCTGTCAAGACCTAGCTTTGCCTTCTTCCATTTCTCCTGACTAGCTAAGTCTGACATATTTGCCAACTTATACTCCTTACCCTTAATTCCGCAACACTATAATTTAACTTTATTTATAA
>ULUS01013551.1_pt1 | contig 25539 bp, 20 predicted proteins | sample 1958761 | NCBI WGS metagenome assembly ULUS01 (sample SAMEA4835767, study PRJEB28245) | human gut metagenome | biome: gut microbiome; material: fecal sample | place: Denmark | collected 2008
ACTGTGGCCCAGCTCGCGACTTGATGGAGCAGATGTACAAGCACAAGATTATCGACGTGCTTGGCTCCGACAACAAACTTGCCAACCTCGATTAAGATTGTTAAGTCATATATAAATTAAATTGGCAAGAAGGCGGAAGCCCCCTCGTTGGGGCGGCCGCCTTTTTCTTTTTGTCATTAGGATTGGCAACAGCACTTGAGAAGAGTTCTATCAAAACCTGCATATTCGGCAGAAGCCCACCTTTACACGAAGAATATTGATGTCCATGAGTGTACAGCTATAACACCGCACATTTCGCTTGTTGCATTACGACCAGCCCAATCCATGCAGCTTCTGTCTCCAGCCATCTAATAACGGAATATGCATATCAAAGGAAAAGACATGAATAGAAGCCCTTTACAGGCACGTTTGTATATTGCTAACGGCACACTAACGCTCCGCAAACAGCACACTAACCGGATGCTAACGGCATGTTAGCAGCCTTTTCCTCGTAGTGACATGATCAACGATCTGTCCCTTTCGCTCCGCAAAGCGTGGCGCTTGCCTTAAAGAAAGCATTTTGTATTCAGTCTTACGAAATTCACAGCCCCATTTCCACTGATTGTTAATTGACAAGACACACCTCAATTAACAACCACGACGAACAGCCGTTCCCCTATATGCAGAGCTACATATAGCGCCCTACAAACGTCCGTACCTTGCGGGCATATTCTTCAGGAAAGCGCATGAACGAGCGGGCATGGCCTACACCGGGCGTTATCCACACTTCTTTCTCCACCCTACCCTGCTTGTCCACAGGTCGTGTCTTTGCCTGATAGAGTGGTTGCAGCATGTCGAAAGGCACAAAGTCGTCTTTGTCACCATGTATGAAGAGCATCGGCTTGGTGCTTTTGGCTACCTGATGCAAGGGCGAAGCTTCACGGAAGTTCCACCCATACATAAGTTGGCAGAAGCCGCTCGCCGTATAGAGCAACGGGAAGGGAGGCAATGAAAACAGTTCGCGCAGTTCATGACGGAACTCGTCCCACACACTCGTATAGCCGCAGTCCTCCACATAGCAGCGCACGTATGCCGGTTGCCGTTCGCCCGACACGCACATGGTGGTGGCAGCTCCCATCGAGACACCGTGCACCACCATACGTGAAGGTCCTGCCGCCGTGCGGAACCGAGCCTCAGCCACCGACATCCAGCGAAGCACGTCGAGCCGGTCTTTCCAGCCCATCTGTATGTCTGTTCCGTCGCTCAAGCCGTGAGCATGGAGGTCGGGCAAGAGAATGTTATAGCCCATACGGCTGTATATGCTGGCTATGGGAAGCATGCGCACCGACGAGTCGTGATAGCCGTGCACAAGCACTGCCGTACGGCCGCAGGCTCTCGGATCTGCCACATAGACGGCATGCTGACGTTCGCCATTGGCCATCACGATAAAGGTGTCGCGCAAGGCATGGTTGGCCTGCAGGCTGTCTATCCAGGGTTTCACGGCCGGATACTCCCGGAGCATCCGTTCCATGCGACTATTCACATCACTGCGCTCGTCGTGGTTCACAAGCGCATAGTCTATCAGATAAAGGCTACCGCCTACCACTACTGCCGCCAACACGACGACAAAACCTATGAGAGAAAGAATGATTCTGCGTTTCATGTGTTCAATATCTGTTTAAGAAGGAATGTGGCATTCTGGTTGCGCGCCACGCCCTGTGTCAGTTTATAAGAATAGGAAACCCTGTCGGAGAGTTCAATTTCGAAGCAATAGTTATGGAACCTGCCGCCATTACGCTCTTCCATCTTCGAGAGTTCCAGGTCGTGGGTGGCAATGATGCCGCTCACGGGCAACCGGGAAATATGCTCCAGGAACAGGCGCGAACCGTTGAGCTTGTCAAGCGAATTGGTGCCTTTGAGTATCTCGTCGAGGATGATAAGGGTGTGCGGCTGCGACTGGCAGTAGGCTATGAGTTGCTTGAGTCGAAGCAGTTCCGCATTGAAATAGCTGATGCCATGGGCCAGGTCGTCGGTGGTGCGCATGCTGCTGAACAGACTATAGACCGACACCTTCAGCCTGTCGGCAAACACAGGCATGCCGTTGCGTGCCAGCACATAGTTGATGCCCACCGAACGGAGGAATGTGCTCTTGCCTGCCATGTTGGCTCCGGTGATTATATAGTAGTGACTGTCACTGATGGAGAAGTCGTTGCGCACGGCCTTGGCTCCCAAGAAGGGATGATAGAGTCCGCAGGCTTCATAGATCATCTTGTCCGACTCCACTATCTCAGCCGTTCCCGACGCCGGTTCGTTGAAACGGAACGTTGCCATGGACACAAGGGCGTCCAATCTGGAAATGGCTTCCATCCACTGTTCCATACGCCCGGCAAAAGTTTGCTGCCAGCGCAGAAAACGATGGATAAGGAACACGGTCATGAAGGTAAGGCTATAGATGATTTGTCCCATGAAACTGTTGCAACGGTCGAAGTCTGCCAGCAACCGGCTGAACTCGGCAAACGACACTTCAGCCTCTGCCACAGAGTCGACAAGCATTTGCAGTTCTTCCGGTTTGTCACTCTTCTCTCTCAGCGAAGCCATGACAGTGACAATCTCCGCATAGGCCGTCATCTGGCGTGAAGAAGCGTCAATCTGCCGAGTCACTTTGGTGAGCGTGCCTCGGCAAAAAAGGCAGACATAGAGCAACTGACCTGTAGCCCACAGAACAGGAACACTCGCCGGCAACGAGGTCAGTGCCGACACTGCCGTCAACCCAGCGAGCACGCCCAACGATGCCCAAGCCACATAGGGCATCCACTTCGAGGCTGTAAACGAGCTCAGATTCAGTTGCTTGAGGGCAGCAAACGACTCCGCCACCCGTTGCGTGTCAATTTTCCGGTCGGCTGCACAAGCCAGGTAGCGTGCCCGCCATTCTTTCTCCACCGCCAGGGCATCCACGGTCTGCCGGCGCTGAAGCCCTTGTTCACGGCTGAGCGAGAGACGACTCAGGCAAGCGGCCAGATAGTCGCTTCCGCCTGTGGTGAGTGTGCGGTCTATACGATTGAAGAGTGACTGAGGACCGAAAACGTCGAGATCGAAGGCAAAAGGTTCTTGTGGGTTGTTGTAGCGGGTACCGTCGTCGAAGCAGGAAAAGTCGCCATGAAGATACTGAAGTTCATGGTCGTAAACGCGACATTGCGCACTGAGCCGTTCCATCCGTGTGGAGTTTGCCTCGTCACGACGGCGCACAAACACATAGAGCGCCAGAAACAAGGCGGCACACCACAGCATCCAAGCCTCTCCCCAATGGGTGGTGAAAGCCACTACCCATCCTATGGATGCCAAAAAGGTAAGGATTTCGCCCGTCATAAAATAGCGACTGCGCTGACGCAGGCGGAGTATGTCGGATTTGAGTTGCGCCGACTGCGCAGTGTAATATGCCGAAAGTTGGTCCATAAAAGAAAAGCCTTATCGTTGTGAGTCACAAAGATAAGGCTTTTCTCTTAACCCGGTGCAGGGTGTTAACTTATTTTACGAAGAACTTTTTCCCTTTGACAATGTAAAGCTGCCCGGCGGCGGGCTGCAAGAGGCGACGTCCCATGAGGTCGTAGGCAGGAAGAGAATGTGAGGCCGCACTTGTCTCCGGACTGCTGATGTCCGTAGAGGCTTTCATGTCGAAGCGCACGGTCTGTTGCCGCTCGACGGGCGTGAACGACGACTTGAATACATTGCCTTGCTTGTCCACCGCCTTGTAATAGTAGGTTCGTCCTAAGACTAGTTTTCCGTTCTCGGCTGCCGCCAAGCAGTTAGCATCGTGATAAGGAGTCACCGTCACGTCACTACCGTTTGCTTCCACGAACGAAACCGTGCTGAGCATGTCGCTGCCCAAATAGAAACTCAGCTCCGTGCCTTGGTTGTAGCCTATGTTCTGGTTGATGGCAGACATTTCGTAAAGATGGTCACTGGTGAGCGTATGAAAGGCATAGTCAGTGGGATACCAGGTGGAGAAGAGCATAAGGTTGTTCTCCAGCGAATCCACATAGAGTATCTCCTCACGCCAGTCACCAGTCAGGTCGGCATAGAGACAAGGATTATTCTTGGAGCCGTTAATGGGTTTTGCACCGAACTTATCAGCGCGTAGCGGTCGCCGCTCGTTGCCTGCCGCCGCACCTTTAGTGCACACCTTGCACCCGTCGAGGAGCTGGCGATTGATGCCGCCGGCAAACCAGATGGCCACATTGGTGGCTGAGGGGCTTATCGGTTGGCCGTTGTCTGTGAGTATCTCCTCGCCAGTGGCAGTCATCACTTTGCCGCCAGCCCACCACATCTCGCAACCGGGATATTCCGGGAATATGTCAGCCACGCAGCATCTGCCCACATCGTTGCTGTTCTTGATGCACCAGAGTGTCTCGCCCGTAGCAGCAGCGCGAAGAGCAGCGCCATAATCACCCGTTTCGAAACAACTCCAGATTTGGAGTCCATCACGGTCGGGAAGGAACTTGCCAAGACGCAGGGCGTCTCCATGGCCATAACCATGAAAGTCTGGATCATCGGCAGCTCCGCGGAGCACAGTCTCCACACCATTCTTGGCTCCCGACACATAGAGCGGCGAGCCGTCGTGATCGAGCGTCATGCTGCCATAACACATCTCGTCGAGTCCGTCGCCGTCCATGTCGCCCACATAGAGGGAGTGATAGCCTTGGGCAGCGTAGTTGCCGCAACCGGGATTGTCACTGTCGAAGTGCCATCGGCGAGTGAGCGTTCCGCCTTGATAGTCCCATGCCTCGACCACGCTCTTGGCATAGATGCCACGACAGGCAAGGATGGAGGGATGGTCGGCAGCACACTGAATGATGCCCACGCGGACGCTTGCCGCACGCTTCCAGTAGTCGTCGCCCCAAAGCTCACTGTCGTCGCCCGTGGGAATAAAGTCGGCACGCGCCAGTTCCTTGCCCGTGGCTCCGTCCATCACGCAAAGGAATTCCGGTGCACCGTGAATGTGGCTCGACTTCGAGAAAGTGCGGTAGTCGGTCTTCCCGTCGCCATTGGTGTCGCCTATCTGTGCGCCGTCGCCAAAGACGGCACCTTCCGACAGCCGGGTGACAAATTCACATTTGCCATCTCCATCGAAGTCGTAGACGGAAAACGAGGAGCTGTTGCCGGTCTGGATATTGGGGCCCGAAAGCACACGCCACAACAGGGTGCCGTCGAGTTTGTAGGCTTCCCATATCACACTATGTCTCACGGCAGGAGAATCTTCCTGCACCAAGCCGTCATGCACCCGGAGCATATCGGCAGGACGGTAGCCGCGTTTCACCACAATTTCCGTCTCGCCGTCGCCGTCGAGATCGCCATAACAGCAATCGTTCACCTTATAGATATAACCGTCTGGGGTGCCACTCCACTTCTGAAGAGGAATCTTCACATAGGGCACACCGGCCGACAACTGTTCGGCGGTGATGGTGTATGTGGATAGGACGTCGCGTTTGCCGTGATAGCAAAGTTCGTAGGTAACGTCCTTGTCATGGTCTATATAACTGTCCTGGAAATTGGTTCTACCGATGATGCCCGCCGCCGGACTGACGCGCGAGCGCTTGCCGCCTGACGGCGTGCGGTATAGGTCGAAAGCCGTAGCATAGTCTTCTCCAGGCAAGAGTCGCCAACTGACGAGAATCTTGCCGATGGAGGGTCGGTATTCGGAATCTTGCGAGGGATAGATGGTAGAGGGATTGTTGTTAATGGAAGCCCACAGAGCGTGGTTCTGCCTGTTCGGTGTCGTGGTGTCTGCCGAGGCAGAAGCCCAGCAGACAACCGACATCAAAACTAAAACCATCTTGCTAACTTTTGCATGAAAAGCTACACGTATAAAACTAAAATCAAAACTTTCTTTACTGTAAGGTGCCTTGTTCATTGTTGATTGGCGGTTATGGTTGGATTTCGAATGCAAAAGTAGAGGTTTGAGAAAAGGATGTATAGAAATATTGTGCAATAATACGGCAATTTGTACAACCACTATCCAGCAAACGCAAAAAGCAGGCCTTCCGTAAGGAACAGACCTGCTTTCTATTGAAAATATCCGATTTTTCCTAATTGTACACACCTGGTGCGGACAGGTGAGTAAAGGGAGCATTTAGTCCTTCTTCCACAACTTGCTCATGTCCTCAAGCGTCTTGCCCTTGGTTTCAGGCACGAGTTTCCACACGAACACAGCTGCCGCCACACAGATGGCGCCATAGAGGGCATAAGTGAACCAGTGGCCAAAGTTGGCGTCGGAGCCGAGTTTCATGTTGAACATCGGCACGAAGGTGGAACTTACAATCCAATTGAAAATCCACTGGAATGCCACGGCTATGGCCACAGCGGCACCACGGATGGTGTTGGGGAATATCTCAGCTATGAGCACCCAGCAGATGGGACCCCAACTGAACATGAAGCTGGCACTGTAGACCATGATGCTCAACATCGTTATCATGCTCATCGACTCATTGCCAAAGGTGAGTGCCACACCGAAGGCTCCTATAGCCATACCGATAGACCCCCATATTAGCAGAGGCTTGCGACCCCATTTCTCGACCGTGAATACAGCCACCAGGGTGAATGAGATGTTGACTACGCCCATGATAACCGTCTGCACCATCGGCTTGTCCATGCCCATGTCGGCAAAGATACGGGGCGCATAGTAGAGCACGGCATTGATGCCGACAGCCTGCTGGAACACGCTGAGCATGATGCCCACAAAGATAACGAGCATGCCGTAGGTAAAGAGCTTCTCTGTCTTGGTGGTGATGGTGTTCTTGATTTCCTCGAGTATCTCGCGACCTGCAGTCTCTCCGTTAATGCGGGCAAGCACCTTCAGAGCCTTGTCTTCCTGCTTCACCATGACGAGGTAGCGCGGTGTCTCAGGCACAAAACAGATGAGCAATGCGAAAAGTCCGGCGGGCACAGCCTCGCTACCGAACATGTAGCGCCAACCTGTGGCGATGGTCCATGGGTCGCTGCCGGGAGCCACTGCATTCAAGCCCTCGCCTATCTGCTGGATAACGGGGTTTGTATGTTCACCCAAGATGAAGAAGTTGACCATGTAGACCACCAGCTGGCCGAAGATAATGGCAAACTGATTCCACGACACGAGGGTACCACGAATGTTGGACGGTGCCACTTCGGCTATGTACATCGGACAGATGGCTGATGCCAGTCCCACGCCGATACCGCCGATAATCCGGTAAATGTTGAACACAATGAGGAGATTCCAGGTGGGTTCACCATAGTTGAAAAACAGAAACTCGGGATCCATAGAGCCCAAAGCCGACACAAAGAACATGAGTCCGGCAAAGATGAGCGAACGCTTGCGGCCCCAATTGGAAGCCAAGTAGCCCGAAAGCGCACTACCGACAACGCAACCTATCAAGGCGCTGGCACAGGTAAAGCCATGGATACTGTCGGAGTAGTTGAAATCCTTGGCTCCGAGGAAAAATGCTTGCAGTCCCTTCTCGGCACCCGAGATGACCGCCGTGTCGTAGCCGAAGAGCAATCCGCCCAACACAGCCACGAGCACAATAGAAATCAGGTAGGCGATGCTACCTCCATTACTTTGTTTCATTGATTCGCTATATTAGATTTTAGTTGTTACTGGTTCTTACTATAGAATACGGACAACACATGGGCCTCCCTATTCCTTTTCCTTGATTTTGATGGTGTAGTCCACCGGGTCGTAACGGATACCGTCCTTGTCGAGGAAACGGGAGAGTGCGCCTTGCTCCGACAATTCGCCGGTCGTACCTATGCTCAGTTCTCCTTTCTGCATAATCCACAGGCAGTCGGCCAACTGCAAAGCCATCCCCACGTCGTGGGTAGACATGAACACGATCTTTCCAGTGTGGTGAGCCACCTCTCGTAGGAGCCTCATCAGCTGCACCTTGCTGGGGAAATCAAGAAAGGCAGTGGGCTCATCAAGAACGATTACAGGCGTCTGCTGGGCAAGCGCCTTGGCTATCATCATACGCTGACTTTCACCATCACTCAGCGTACCTGCCATACGATGGCGCAACAGGCCTATGCCCATCAGATCCAAAGCCCAGTCTACCACCCGGCGGTCTTCCTCGTCAAGCGTTCCCCAGAAACCGGTATAGGGTGTGCGTCCCATTCCTACTATTTCTTCCACGGTAAGGTTAGCTGCTTCCGGTTTAGCTGTGAGCACCACTCCAATAATCTTGGCAAGCAGTCCGGGTGACATAGTGCACAAGTCTCTTCCGTCAATCTTGATGGTACCCTCAAGGGGATGTATAAAGGTGGCCAGCGTCTTGAGCAGTGTAGACTTGCCCACGCCATTGGGTCCCAAGAGACAGGTGAGTTCTCCACCAAGGAGGGCACCGTTCAGTTGTCGCATCACCACAGTCTGACCGCGCTTGCCTGGGTAGCCGATAGTCAGTCGATTCAACTCTATAGATTTCGTCATGGCATGATGTTTTCTTGTATTCCCTCATCGGCATTATACTTCCGTGCCACCATGTAGAGATAGTCGCTCATGCGGTTGAGTAGTCGACCGAAAGCGGCACTGCCAAAGAAGGAGGATGTAGCCGTGACGAGACAACGTTCGGCCCTGCGGCATACCACTCGTGCAACGTGGGTTTCAGCCGCCTTACAGCATCCGCCCGGCAAAAGAAATGTATGCTGTTCGGGAAGTTGTCCGGTCAGCAAGTCTATACGTTGTTCCAATGTTTCAACATAGCCATCGAGCATCTCTTCCACCTTAACCTTCCTGTCATCATTTTCACGGGCCAATACAGCCGACCCTTCAATGATAAGACGCTGCAGTTGCAGGAGGGTATCGTGCTCCGGGCTGTTGCCATCCATAGAAAGCATCAAGCCGAGATGGGCATTGAGCTCGTCAAGTGTGCCATAGGCCTCAATGCGTGCATCGTCTTTGCGCACCCTTCCTCCATGCGAGAGACTGGTTTGGCCCTGATCGCCGGTTTTCGTGTAAATCTTCATTTTGTGTTTGTGTTTGTAATCGTTGTTACAGGAGGTGGCGGAGGAGTAGTTCTTGTTGTTTCTTTCTTCTGACGCGTTTTCCCCTCTTTGTCGCGCAAGTAGAAGAGCCGCAACAGGTTGGCGACACCCAAAACAGCCCACACGGCTTGTGTGCTTCCGTCTCCGATAACTGTGGAGATGATGACAATGGTTGTTGACAATAACACGTCGAAAAGCAGCAAGGCTGTTTTCATGCGAATGCCACGACGTTGGAATCCGTTGCTCCAATAGGTCCATCCCATGAAATACACAGAGATGACCATCAGCACACACATGGCTGAATCCCATGTGAATATGCCTGTATTCTCTTCCATTTTGCTTATTTCTTTCCTGTTCTGTACTTAGTTGGTGACACGCCATAGATGCCCTTGAATATGCGGCTGAAATAGTAGGGATCTTCTATACCTATTTTATATGCTATCTCGGCAATGGTCAACCGGTCGTCCTTCAGCAGTTCGAGAGCCAGTTCCATGCGTATCTTCTTGACATAGTCATTGGGGGACTGGCCGGTAATAGCTTTGACACGTTTATAGAAGGTGCTTCTGCCGTAGCCCAACTTCCGCGCCAGTTCGTCTACATTAAGGTTTGAATCACTAATGTGGGCGTGCAGCCAAGCATTCATCTGCTCGCGGAAACGGCGATCAATCTCGTTGGTAATCACGGGTGCCGCCACGGGTGCTTGTTGGTTCTTCCGGGCGGCTGCCATTGTTTTGTCATGTTGTTCAATCAGCCTTCGGCACACGGCTACAAGCATCTGGGTGCTGAAAGGCTTGGAAAGATAGGCGTCGGCACCTGTGCCGATGCCCTTGAGTTTCTTTTCCTCTGAATCAAGGGCAGTGAGAAGAATCACGGGAATGTCACTTATCGACGCATCCATACGGACTCTACGGGTCAGTTCATAACCGTCCATGACGGGCATCATCACATCACTCAGCAGCAAGTCAGGACGTTGTTCACGCATACGGTCAAGTGCTTCGGCTCCATTGCAGGCTGTATGGATGCAGAAATAATGCGACAGTTCAGACTTGACAAACTCCCGCACGTCGTCATCGTCATCCACCACAAGCAAGGTGCGATAGTTGATGGGCTCTGCGGCAACGGCCTTATAGTCGGGTATCCAACCGGCATTGCGTTCAGCGTCTTCCTGTTGCAGCAATTTCTTGTCGGTCTCCGACATGAAATCGTCCGGTTGATAAGCAGACTTTTGCACAGGCAACGCCACCCGGAAAATGCTTCCTCCCCCAGGATTTTCCTCAAACCATATCTTGCCGTGATGCACCCGCACCAGCTCTTGGACCAAATGCAGACCTATGCCGATGCTCTCACGGGAGAAGCCACTCTGCATGAAAGGGGTGAACAATTTGGTTTGCTTCTCCTTCGAGATGCCAATACCATTATCTATCACTGATATGACCAACTGTTCCTCATCATTGAGCACGATTCTCACCTCTATTCGGTGGCGGCTCTGGGTGTATTTGAAAGCATTGGACAACAGGTTGTAGACAATCTTGTCGAGCATTCCACGGTCTACATACATGTCATAGTGCTTGGCGAAAGGTACGAACGTATAGGTCATTTCCTTGTTTTCCGCCATTTCCTTAAAGGTAAAGAAAATGCTTTGGACAAAGCCTATCACTTCCGTCTGCTCCAACCTGAGCGACAATTTGCCCTGTTGCATCTTGCGGAACTCAAGCAACTGATTGACCAGACGCATCATTCGCTCCACACTTTTGCTCATACTGCTCATGGGTTGCTTGAGTCCTGAAGGAAGTTCCTTCTGCCGCATCATGTTGTCCATGGCACCACGGATAATGGTGAGCGGTGTGCGGAACTCATGCGAGATGTTAGTGAAAAAGTGCAATTTGTAGTCGGTGAGTTGCTGCTCCACCTTAATTTTGTTACGCATTTCGTTGATGCGCATGAAGTGGCAATAGACCAAAAGGGCGATGGTGCCCAACGCCAACACATAGACACAGATAGCCCACCAAGTGGCCCACCAGGGAGAACGGATAACAACCTCAAGCACCGCCTCATGGGGATTCCACTGTCCATAAGCGTCGCAAGCCTTCACGCGGAGTTTGTAGATGCCCGGCGACAGGTTGCGGTAGGTGGCTTGGGCCTCCGTTGAGGGTGGATTCCAAGAGGACTCATAACCCTCGAGGATATAAGTAAAACGAGTGTTGCGGGTGTTCTGATAGTCGAAATCGGAGAAGCGGAACTGAAGGGAGTTCTCGTCGTAAGGCAAATGCAACTTCCGCATCTTCTCCACCGGACCTTCTTCCAAATGTTCATCTGCATGCTCACGCAATGAAACGCCATTAACCATCACGTCGGTAATGGCAAGTGGAAGAGTGGGACGGGACAGGGTAAGTTTGTGCAAGTTGACCAAGGCTATGCCATTGTTGGTACCGAAAGCCACTGTTCCATCGGGCAAAGAGAGCAGACAATTCTCCACACACATGTTTCCCATACCGCGGTCGGCGGGCATGAAGTAGCGGAACTGTCCTGTTTTATGGTTGAGAAAGTTGATGCCACGGTCTGTGCCAATCCAAATGTTTCCCCACTTATCTTCAACTATTGATTCTATATCGTCGTCAGAAAGTTCCCGTTGCGCCCGGTAGAGCCTGCGCACAACAGGTTTTTTCCCTGTATTGTCCATCATCACCAACCCATAGCCTCGCACACCAACCCATAAGCGGTGATGCCGGTCTTCATAGATACTCTTCACCTCATCGAGGTCGCGGTTCTGCTTGTTGAAGTTGACGAATTCAAATTGCTTGGGCGACCGAAGCAGGCGCTCAGGCAAGAAACGAATGAGTCCCTTGCTGGTTCCGACAAGAATGTAGCCGCGGTAGTCTTGCACAATGCGACGGAACACGAGGTTGGAACGAAGTTTATTGTCGGGGTAAAGATGGCGGAAAAGATAGCCACCCTTACCGTCAGGCACGGCTACTGCCAAGCCATAGTTCTGATAAAGGAGCCACACTCTGCCCTTGCTGTCGCAGAGCATGTCATGCACGTGGTTGTCAATAGGAGAATAGGGGTTGTTGTCGTCGTGGGCATATTGCTTGCCATTGACAAAGACACCATTGTTTCTTGTGCCAAGCCAAGTTTGCCCTTGCTTGTCGCGGGCCATGCAGATAACATTGTCTCCCGTGGGATTATCCACCAACCTGAACCGCAAGTCAGACGTAGCCATCATCAGCCGGTCGTCCATGTTGGAGGCTATAATACTGCCGTCAGCCAGTCTCTTCAGCATGCGGACACGGTTCGTGTGACTTTGTGCGCCGTTGTCATCAAAATAGACATACTCCGCCAGGTTGTAACGGGGCGTTATACAAGCCAGGCCCATGTCTTCCTGAGAGACGAACAAATTGCCCGTACGGTCTCTGAACAGAGATACGATGTAATTGGACGTGATGAGGGGATTGGGCGATTCGGCAGTAACATGCTGAAGTTCACCTGTATGAGGATAATAATGAAATAGTCCGTTGCCGAAAGCAGACACCCACACACTGCCTTTCTCGCCTGCCACCATACAGAAACGTGCGCTGTTGATGAATTTCATCATCTGTAGCGGCATCACGTTCAGGCGCACAAAGCGACCGGTTGGCTGATGATAGAAAAGAAACATGCCGCGGTCGTTCACAATGGCCCGGTTGCCCTTGTCGTCACTGATGACATTTCCGTTGGGACACTCCACGTCATCGGCTTGGCGAAAAGTTCTTGTGCGGGGAAGATATTCGTAAGTGTGTCCTTTACCCAACAGGATGATACGATGGCCAAAAGCCGCTGCCTGCACAAGCCTGTCGGTTGCACCAAGGGCTGTGCGCATCACGCTGTTGTCATACACCACTGTGGCGGTCTTGGCGTCTCTGCTGGTGAGTATCACGCCTGTCGTGGTGACAGCATACACGTTCTTGTCGACAAACGCCACGTCACACACCTTGCCATTGAGATGTTTAGGCATGAGAAGTGCATGTAAATGTCCCTTGCTGTATACAAAAACGCCCCGGTCGGTCACCAGCCACAGATTGCCGCCTGGTGACTGTCTTACCACATTCACAGCCACACCTTTTGGCAAAGGCAAGTCAAGGGCACATGGCGCTCCTTTTTTACCAACTTCCACCAAACGGCATCCTTTCTTGCCGTATATGACAATGTGCTCATAGGTAAGAAGCATCCGCTTGAATGCCTGGTTGTTAGTGCCGTTTCCTGTATAGTCTATAAACTTGCCGCTATTGATGTCAAACATGCTGTAGAGGTCACCGCGAAGCTTTATCCACAGATAGTGACCGCGCCACATTTTCAGGGCAAGCAGGCTGTTGTCGGTCAGCAGTCCTTTACTGCCGGGAGAAGCTGCCGTATAGTTGACAAAGAAATGACCGTCATAACGTACCAGGCCATTGGTGGAAGCCATCCACAAATAGCCTGCTGAATCTTGCTCGATTTCCCTAATATAGTTGCAGGGCAAGCCGTGCTCTATATTCAAGGTATAAGAAATCATGTCTTTGGCATGCAATTTACTGCTTGCCAAAGACATGATCATCAATAGTATGTAGACTTCCAACGTTCGCATTATCGGGGTAATCTTGTTGACAAAGATACTATATTTATCCAATAATGACAAAACTTTTCGCTGTTTTATTACTTTTTCACGTCAAACTCATAGCCCACACCTTTCTTGTAGAGGGCACTATTATGGTCTTTAATCCGCATGAAAGTAATGTCGGGCAACGCTCCGTCTGCCTTGCGGGGAGCCATGAGTTGCTTATAATCCGTGCTTACGAAAGGATTATCCTTGCCGAGTGCGAACTCATTGTCGGCAAGGGTGCAACGCTTCACATTGATGTTGAGCGTGTCGCCAGCGTCTCCCCGACTACTTCTATAAGAAATGTTGCGTGTAAGCACATGGTTGTAACCGGGCACATCCACGCCTTCGTTCCACACTTTCTGGTTCACCATGTTATAGTTACCCTTGTTGAGCATGGCACTGTTGTTCACCCGACGGTTGCCCGCCAAGTGGTGGTTGGCATAGAAACCATTTGCCTTGTTGCGCACGGCAATGCAGTTGTGGATGTAGTGGGTAGGCGCCGTGAAGTCTTCCTTCTACACCTTTCTGCCGTAACCACCACACTTGAAGCCATTGCCGTCGCCGGGTGTTTTCACCTTGTCGTCCTTCCATCCGCTATAGAGTGCCCAGCAGTGGTCGAGTTCAACGGGCGCTTTGCATCCGATAAAGTCGAACCCGTCGTCACTGTTCTCCATGCCCTGCAGCCCACAGCCCTGTTTCCCGTATAGTCGGCATTCGAGAAATGGAAGCCGAAGCCATCGCTATTGCCTCCCTTTCCACCTTCCGACACGGAGTCGTAGTTGTTGTAGGCATCGCAGTTGAGCAGCAGGTTATCGTTGCCGCGGGTGAAATAGCGTGCTTGGTCTCGGTGACCTGCACACCCACTATGTCGAAGCCTTTCAGGTGGAGAAAGCTGCCTTTCAGCCAAAAACACTCACGCGCAGGTCCTTTGGCTTGATGTCTGAGAAGTCGAACACGGGCCGCTCACTGTCACCTGGGTAGGCGAGGTAGGAAATGGGAGCATCAGCCATGCCGTTGCGTCCGAGGAAGAACACCACCGAATAGTTGTTGATGGTGCGCATCACCTGCGCTGGTTTCACCTTGTACACGCCACCACGGAAGTACACCTTGTCGCCGGGACGCAAGCGGTCCTGAATCTTATTGAGTGTGGCAAGGGGTGCCTCCAAGGTTCCGGCAGCATTGTCGGAACCATTGGGGGCTATGTAATAGTCCTTTGCACTGATGCTGCCTGCCATGGCGAGCAGCATCAGTATCATCAACTTCACTTCTTTCATGTGGATCTTACTTATAGTTCCTCTTCCAATTCGTCTACGTCCCATACCGGGTAACGATTGGAGTGGAACTGCTTGCCATCCTTGATTTCTACATTACCGTCAATGCCTATACGAGTGTCACTGGCAGCCCAAATAGAGGTTTCCACATTCGCCTCCACGACCTTAATGGCAGGTCTTGTATATTTTGCTTTCATGATGATAGTGCTTAATTAGTATTCCGTTTACTTGTTATAGATCACGGTCTTGCCGTTCTTCACATACATCTTGCCTGCTTCAGACTGGTTCACACGCACACCGTTCAATGTGTAGTAGGCATTGGTCCCATGTGAGCTGTGCCTGTCCGAGGAACTTGTGGTCTGTGGTACCGGTCCATGTGCCGTTGCTGTAGTAGCCTTCGGGATAGTCTGCCCAATAGCGGTTGAGGGTGAGGGCGGTCAGACTGCCGCAACGGGCAAAGGCACCGACTCCGATGGTCTCCACGGTGGAGGGTATTTCCACGCTGGTCAGCTTGCCGCGGTTGTAAACGGCACTGTCACCGATGGTTTTTACTCCGGGAAGATGCACACTGACCAGTGCCGACATGGAGCCGAGCAGACTCTTGTCAAGGGTTTCCATGCTGGTGAGTGTGGCGGGCAGATAGAGGTTGGTGAGCTTGGTGGCACGGGTGAGTGCCGTCGGACTGAGCGTCTTGATGCCCTCGGAGAGCACCAGTGAGGTCAGGTTGCTGCAGTTGTAGAAGGCATAGTCGTCTACACCTGTCACCTGATAGGCGGTGCCGTCGTGCTCCACCGTAGCTGGCACGGTGATTTCGCCCGTGTAGGTTTCCACCATAAAATAGGTGGTGTTCACTCGGTCCCAAGTCACACTAACGGTTCCGTCGTCGTTCGTGATGTAGAAGATCGACTTGCCGTCGTTCTCCTCCACGAAGGCGCCCTTGCGGAAGTAGTCGGGATTGCCGTCTACCGAGTCGCTGTTGCACGAGGTGAGCATGGCGAGTACTGCAGAGAGGAGTATTGGAATAGCAAAAAACTTGTTCATCATTTTAGGTCTTGATTTTGTTAATTTCTGCCGACAGAGTTATTACGCACGCGAAAAATAAAGATGTAAAATCATATAACAGGATGGAAAATTGTACAAAAAAGGCCATTTCATCGGGGCTTGTCAGGAGGAGACGTCTCACCTACCAAGTTAAAGACGCATAAAACTGACAGCCTATAAGCCGTGGACCTCACGACGGAACTGAACGAAAAGGGAGGGGCCCTTTATGGATCATGCACGGCAAGGGAGACTAAACAACCGAGTAGCACATCGTTAATGGCACGTTCACACGTTGTCCCAAAGCCTGGGCAACGAGTGCCCACGGCGTGGGCATCCATTGCCCAAACCGCGGAACAAAAATTGGGCACCCCTTTTAACATTTGAGAACAAACCATTTGCGTGGTGGATGAGTGATAGATAGTGATAGATATTTTCGCATCTATCACTCATCTATCACTTCTTTAACTTACTGCTACTCTGCTTAATATTGTAAAGAAACAGAAAAAGTGATAGATAGTGGCGATTTTTGAAAAACTTTTTCCTGCGCGCGTGCGCGCGAGAGAACGCGTACAATAAAGAATATTTATGTAATCTTATTGCCATAGAGGGGAAACGCATTAGAAACGTACGGATACAAAAAATGGACTACCGCTGTAGTCCACAACCTTTGTTAACCTTAAATCTAATACTATGAAAAACACGATGCAAAGTTAGTCCTTTTTTGCCTTACCCACAAGTATATAGGACAATTTTATCACTTTGCTCGTTCTTTTTTTGACTTATATCAATATTTCATAACAGCTTGTGCCCCACTCCACTCAATCACTTTTTCTTGGCTGATTGTGCGGCGTGCGCCTTCGGTTGAGTCTTGTGTGCAGCCTGTTGTCCAGACTTGGTTGGATTCTGTTCATGTCGAAAGGCTTCGCCGGGAGCAGTCACCTCCAAGTCAAGTTCTGGCAAATCGACCGACTCCGGTTCGGCACGATAGGGAATCTTGGTTGGATTGCGGTAGAGTTCCACCTCAACCATGGCCACCCCCTGCGACAATATGCCCAATGCCTTGGCTGCCGAATAGGAAAGGTCGATGATGCGCCCCTTGGCAAACGGACCGCGGTCTGCCACACGCACCACCACATGCTTGCCGTTGGCAGGGTTGGTGACCTTGAGCATGGAACCGAAGGGATACTTGCGGTGGGCACACACCAGACTGTCACTGTGATAGCGCGTGCCGTCGCTCATCCGCACGCCATTGGCCTTGCGGGAGTAATAAGTGGCCTTGCCCCGCTGCTGTGCACGCAGGGGAGCAAGGCTCAAGAGCATCAAAATGCTCAGTGTTATGCTAAAAACTTTCACTTTACCTTATTTCCATTTATTGTTCTAAACGATGCCCTGTGCCATCATGGCATTGGCCACCTTCATGAATCCGGCAATATTGGCACCCTTCACGTAGTCAATGTAGCCATCGGGACAAGTGCCATACTTCACACACTGTTCGTGGATGGAGTGCATGATGTAGTGTAACTTCTCGTCTACCTCCTCGGCACTCCAACTCAGACGGATGGAGTTTTGGGTCATCTCCAGCCCCGATGTAGCCACGCCACCAGCATTGACTGCCTTGCCCGGGGCAAAGAGCGTCTTCGACTTCACGAACTTGTCGATAGCCTCAGCCGTGCAACCCATGTTCGACACCTCAGCCACACACAGTGGCTGGTGGGCGAGAATTTGGTCGGCATCGGCACCGTTGAGTTCGTTCTGGGTGGCGCAGGTGAGCACAATGTCGGTCTTCACTTCCCATGGACGCTTGCCAGCCACGAACTTGGCACCAGGATATTCTTCAGCATAAGGTGCGCACACATCGTTGCCACTGGCACGGAGTTCGAGCATATAGTCTATCTTGTCGCCACTCACACCATCAGGATCATAGATGTAGCCGTCGGGACCGCTGATGGTCACCACCTTGGCACCCAACTCGGTGGCTTTCTTCACGGCACCCCAAGCCACGTTGCCAAATCCGCTCACGGCAACTGTCTTACCCTTGATGTCAATGCCACGTGTCTGGAGCATCTGATTGACAAAGTAGAGGGCGCCATAACCGGTGGCTTCCGGACGAATGCACGAGCCGCCCCACTCCATGCCCTTGCCGGTGAGCACGCCTTCCCATCGGTGGGTGAGTTTCTTGTAGGTGCCAAAAAGATAACCCAATTCACGTGCTCCCACACCAATGTCACCCGCAGGCACGTCCTCGTCTGGACCAATGTGGCGGTAGAGTTCCTGCATGAAAGCTTGGCAGAAGCGCATCACCTCGCCGTCGGAACGACCACGGATAGAGAAGTCGCTACCGCCTTTGCCGCCTCCCATAGGCAGTGTGGTGAGGGCATTCTTGAAGGTCTGCTCAAATCCGAGAAACTTCATGATGGACAGGTTGACTGACGGATGAAACCGCAAACCGCCCTTATAGGGACCAATGGCGCTGTTGAACTGCACACGGTAGCCAATGTTCACATGCACTTCGCCACGGTCGTCGACCCATGGCACCCGGAACGTGACAATGCGCTCCGGCTCGACAATGCGCTCCATAATCTTGGCTTTTTCAAACTCTGGATGCTGGTTGTACACGTCCTTTACGGTAACGAGCACTTCTCTCACAGCCTGAAGATACTCCAGTTCGCCAGGATGCTTCGCCTCCAGCGACTGCATGATTTTTTCCACTTCCATAGTATTTCCGTTTTAATGTTGTTGATTATTGGTTCTCATAGTGTCATGTTGACGGGGCAAATATAGATAAAAACAGGGCCGGTTCCAAACTTTTTGCCAAATAATTCACACTTTATAAACTTTCTTCTTGTATTGTCACTCTTTTGCACTATCTTTGCAGAAGATAGGACAAAACCAAGACCTTTACTTTAATAATTGATGAACATATACAGACTCCTCAACATATACACCCACATTAAGAACCACCGTGTGAGGGCACTCGCCATTTTGGCGATGCACCTACTCCACAGACGGTACACCTGCCTGTTCCTCGACCCGGCGCTGGGGTGCAACCTCAGGTGCCAAATGTGCTACTTCAGCAATCCCGAACAACGCAAGGACTTGCACGGAAAATTCTCCGAAGAGGAGTTGGAAGCTGTTGCCGCCAAACTCTTTCCCTATCTGAGGAAACTACAGATAGGGTGCGGAGCCGAACCCACCATCTACAGGAATCTTGACAAGGTGGTGGCACTGGGACGAAAGTATGGTGTGCCCTACATAGCCCTGACCACCAACGGCAACCTGCTCAACCGCGAAAAACTGGAACAACTCGTGGACAGCGGACTCGACGAGATAACCCTCTCCGTGCACGGCACACGGCGCCACACCTACGAGCGACTGATGGAAGGTGCCAGTTTCGACGTGTTCACCCGACTCATTGCCGACCTCAAAGCGGTCAAGGAAGCGCACCCGGAGTTCAACATCCGCATCAACTACACTGTCAACGAGGACAATGTGGACGACCTGACACATTTCCCGGATGTATTCGGCACCCTTCCCGTCAGCACCCTGCAACTCCGCCCTATCCAGCACATCGGCGATTCCAAGTACTGTAATTTCTCCATGAAGCACGTGTTGGAAAGCTATGACACCTGCATTGCAGCACTCGTAGACCACTACCGCCAACTGGGCACCCGGGTAATCTACCCCACAAGAGAGAATATCAAGAGCCTACACGAAGGAACAGGCGATGACACGACAGAGAAGAGCAACAACATCTCTGACATGGCACCCTATATGCAATTGTCGCCCTGGGCACGATGGAAAGAAGACTTCAACCCCTATGAAGAGAATTTCTACGGGTATTGCCGACGGAAGAAGCGCGTCAGACTGTTACTACGCGGCATCTTCCTGCCTAACCGCAAGAGCCAGGACTACGTGACCAAGAGTTTAAACTACGAAGTGAAATAAGCAAACAACAACGGCCTATGAAAGAAAACATACCACAAGAATGGAACCAGTTCTACCTGAAAGACGTGTCGTTTGTCAACCTGATGATGCGGCGCATCTATAACGTGCTCATCGTTGCCAATCCCTACGATGCCTTCATGCTCGAGGACGACGGACGAGTGGAAGAGAAAATCTACAACGAGTATATGGAGCTCGGACTGCGCTATCCACCGACATTCACACAGGTGAGCACTACCGAGGAGGCATCGCAGATACTCGCCACCACCAACATAGACCTGGTCATCTGCATGCCGGGCAACGCCGACAACGACGCCTTCACCGTGGCACGCGACATCAAGGCGGAATGGCCCGACATACATTGTGTGGTGCTGACGCCCTTCTCGCACGGAATTACCAAGCGCATGGAGAACGAGGATCTTTCCATCTTCGACTACGTGTTCTGCTGGTTGGGCAACACCAACCTCATCTTGTCCATCATCAAACTCATAGAGGACAAGATGAACATAGAGAACGACATACGCAACGGCGGCGTGCAGATGATTCTGCTCGTGGAAGACAGCATCCGTTTCTATTCCTCCATCCTGCCCAACCTCTATAATTACATCCTGCTCCAGAGCCAACGGTTCTCCACCGAGGCGCTCAACCGCCATGCCGCCACGCTGCGCATGAGAGGACGGCCCAAGGTAGTATTGGCACGCAGCTACGAGGAAGCCATGGCCATGTATGAAAAGTATGCAGCCAACGTGCTTGGCGTCATCAGCGACGCCCGCTTTCCCATACACGGCGAGAAGGACCCGGAAGCCGGACTCAAGCTGTGCCGGGAAATCAGAAAGCGTGATGAGTTTCTGCCACTCATCATCGAGAGCAGCGAAACCGAAAACAGAAAGAAAGCGGAGAACGAGGGGTTCCGCTATGTGGACAAGAACTCCAAGAAGATGAGCATAGACCTGCGCCACCAGATGGAGGAACACATGGGATTCGGCGACTTCATCTTCCGCGACCCCACCACACACGAGGAAATATTGCGCATACACTCGCTCAAGGAACTGCAGGACAACATCTTCAAGATTCCCAACGACTCCATGCTCTACCATGTGAGCCGCAACCACGTGAGCCGCTGGCTCAGTGCACGTGCCATCTTCCCCGTATCGGCATTCCTCAAGAACGTGACGTGGAAGAAACTACAGGACGTGGACGCTCACCGGCAAATCATCTTCGATGCCATTGTGCAGTATCGCAAGATGAAAAACATAGGCGTGGTAGCGGTGTTCGACCGGGGCAAGTTTGACAAGTATGCCCACTTTGCGCGCATCGGCGAAGGGTCGCTCGGCGGCAAGGGAAGAGGTTTGGCATTCCTGGACAACGTGGTAAAGATGCACCCGGAATTCAACGCTTTTCCGGGAGTGACCGTACAGATTCCAAAGACGGTGGTACTCTGCACAGATGTGTTCGACCAATTCATGGAGCAGAACAACCTCTACCAAATAGCCTTGAGCGACGCCAGCGACGAGGAGATACTCAAGCACTTCCTCAAGGCACAGCTGCCCGATTCGCTGATAGCCGACTTCTTCACCTTCTTTGAGGCGACCAAGAGTCCTATAGCCATCCGCTCGTCGAGTCTGCTCGAGGATTCACACTACCAGCCCTTTGCCGGCATCTACTCCACCTACTTGATTCCATGCCTTGACGACAAATACGAGATGCTCCGCATGCTGACTTCCGCCATCAAGAGCGTGTATGCCTCTGTGTACTACCGCGATTCCAAGGCCTACATGACCGCCACCAGCAATGTCATCGACCAGGAAAAGATGGCTGTCATACTGCAGGAGGTGGTGGGCAAGACCTACGGCGACCATTATTACCCCAACATTAGTGGCGTGCTCCGCTCACTCAACTACTACCCCATCGGTGACGAGACGGCAGAGGAAGGCATAGCCAGTCTGGCACTGGGACTCGGCAAGTATATCGTGGACGGAGGACAGACTCTCCGCGTGTCGCCCTATCATCCACACCAGGTGCTGCAAACCAGCGAGATGGAGACGGCACTGCGCGAAACACAGACCCAGTTCTATGCCCTCGACATGAAACACGTGGGCGAAGACTTCAAGGTGGACGACGGATTCAACATACTCAAGCTCAAGGTGAAAGAGGCAGACAAAGACGGTTCACTGGCCGGCATTGCTTCGACCTACGACCCGTATGACCAGATGATTCGCGACGGGCTATACGAGGGCGGAAGGAAAATCATATCCTTCTGTGGCGTGCTGCAGCAAGGAGTGTTCCCCCTACCCGAGATTCTGCAGCTCTCCATGAAGCACGGACAGGAATCCATGCGACGCCCCGTGGAGATAGAGTTTGCCTGCAACCTCAACAGCAACGGCACCGGCGACTTCTACCTTCTACAGATAAGACCCATCGTGGACTCCAAGCAGGTGCTCGACGAAGACCTTACGCTCATTCCCGACAGCAAATGCCTGCTGCGTTCCCACACTTCTCTTGGCCACGGCATCACCGACGATGTGGTGGACGTGGTATACGTGAAGACTGACGACAATTTCACAGCCATGAACAACCCCTCCATCGCCGACCACATAGAGCGCATCAACAGGCAGTTTCTCGCTGAAGGTAAAGGCTATGTGCTGGCAGGTCCCGGCAGATGGGGCTCCAGCGACTACTGGCTGGGCATACCCGTAAAATGGCCACACATCAGCGCTGCCAAAGTCATTGTGGAAGTAGGACTGCAAAACTACAGAGTGGACCCGAGCCAGGGTACCCATTTCTTCCAGAACCTGACAAGTTTCGGTGTGGGCTACTTCACCGTGAATCCCTATAAGGATGATGGTGTGTTCAGAAAGGATCTGCTCGACAGTATGCCTGCCGTGGAAGAGACAGAGTTTGTGCGGCATGTGCGCTTCCAACAGCCTCTCAAGATTATGATGGACGGCATGAAGCAGGAGGGTGTGGTACTGCTACCGGATGGTAACGAAAAGAAAAAAGATTTATAAATATGCAAAAAGGGTGAAGCGGATGTTGTCCGTTTCACCTTTATTATATAACTTTGCCGGCAAAGAGTTATTAAAAAGAGCAACCATATGAAAAGGACATTTATTATCGCACTGGGCATGGTCGTGATGCTCGGTTCTTGCGGCACCTATACAGGTAGCGGAGCCTATACGGGCGCGTCGCTCGGTTCCATTCTGGGCAGTGCCATAGGCGGCATTTCCGGCGGGCCTCCCGGCTCAGACATCGGAACGCTTGTGGGCATGGCAGGCGGAGCCGTGATTGGCGGCGTCATCGGCCAACAGGCCGACAGGCAGCAAAAACAGGACATACACGACCGCTACCAGCAGATTCAGCAACGCAAGGCGCAGCAACAGCAGAACAGTTATCCCCAGAGTTATCAACAGGACTATCAGCAACAGGACAACAACGCCCCAAGTGGTTTCGACCCGAACAACAGTGCCGATGACCGCATCTATGACTTCAACGGCTCGGACTATACAGGCAACTACAGTGCCCCCAAGCCTACCGAGAGTGTTCCCGCCTCATCGAGTGTGGACGAGTTGGTGGAAAACTATCAGTTTAACCCTGCCATAGAAATTGCCAACGCACGCTTTGTGGACGAAAACAAAGACAACGTGCTCAACCGCGGCGAACTCTGCAAGGTGATATTCGAAGTGAGAAATAGCAGCAAGGTGGTACTGCACGATGTAGTGCCGACAGTAGTGGAAGCCGACGCAAACCCGCACATATTCATCTCGCCGAGCGTGCATGTGGAGAGTTTAGCTCCCGGCAAGGCAATACGCTACACGGCCATGGTGAAGGCGGACAATAAACTGAAAGATGGCAATGCGCGCATCTGTCTCTCCGTGCTCCAAGGCAGCAAGGCCATATCTAAGGTTACAGAGTTTAATATTACGACAACAAAACAGAAAACAAAATAACAACTAAGATGAATTTTATTAAGAAATATCTGACACTGATAACTACACTGGCTGTCATAGCCATTGTCCTCTTATGGGGAGTTTGGGGCTACAACGGATTGGTAAACGATAGCGAGAACGTGGATAACAACTGGGCAAACGTGGAAACGCAATACCAGCGAAGAGCCGACCTCATACCCAACCTGGTGAACACCGTCAAGGGATACGCCACCCACGAAAAGGAAACTCTCGAAGGCGTAATGAAGGCAAGAAGTGAAGCCACCCAGACCAAGGTGGACCCCACCAACCTGACTCCCCAAAAACTGGCGGAATACCAGAAGGCACAGGCAGGCATCTCACAGGCACTTGGCAGGCTGATGGTCATCCAGGAACGTTATCCCGACCTGAAGGCCAATCAAAACTTCCAGGAACTGCAGGCCCAGCTCGAAGGCACGGAAAACCGCATCAACGTGGCGCGCAAAGACTTCAACGATGCCGCAAAAAAATACAATGTGAGCATACGCAGTTTCCCCAAGAACATTCTTGCCAAAATGTTCGGCTTTGAAAAGAAAGTCTACTTTGAGGCACAATCAGGTGCAGAGAAGGCTCCCGAGGTGAAGTTCTAAGATATTCCCTTTAAATGAAAAGAATCCTTTCGATTTATTTCCTCATTACTTCTGTGCTGCTCACCCTGGCGGCACAGAAGAAGGTAACCGCATACACAGTAGACCAGGTGCCCAATGTGCATCTGGCCGACAAGCGTCTCTACACCACCGATGCAGCACAAATGCTCTCGGCAGAAGCTCGCGACAGCGTAGACGCCATTTGCGCGCGGCTTGAACGAAACACGGGAATTGAAACGGCTGTGGTCATCTTGCCTTCTATAGGCGAAGCCACGCCGTTCAACTTTGCCACGGAACTCTTCCGCACATGGGGAATAGGCAAGGAGAAAAGCAACAACGGTCTGCTCGTGCTTTATGTGGTGGACCAGCACAAGGTGCGTTTCGAGACGGGTTACGGACTGGAAGGCGACCTTCCGGACGCCATCTGCAAGCGCATACAGCAGCAATATATCATTCCGCAGCTGAAACAAGGGAATTGGGACCAAGGTGTGGTGGACGGAATGAAATCAGTGTACCAGATGCTCTGCAAAAGCACTACTAATAACAAAGAAGCCACGGAAGGCGACGACACTTTTGCCTTTCTCTTCCTTATTGGCGCCATCGCCTTCATGATATGTCTGCCCACACTGATGAGCAAATACCGCAGCCGTTGCCCCAAATGTGGACAGCGAGCCATGAAAAGAGTGAAGAGCGAAAGGCTCAAGACCGTCCAAGGACACATCATCCGCCGCGACACTTACCGGTGTGAGAAATGTGGACATATCTTGACTAAAGACCACAGGGAAGACGACAATGACAGCGGCAACGCCCTGGCTGCCGGCATGTTTCTCGGTTCCATGATGGGAAGAGGCGGTTCAAAAGGCGGTGGCGGATTTACCGGAGGAGGAAGTTTCGGAGGCGGAAGCACGGGTGGCGGCGGTGCAGAATCGGGATGGTAATCCTTAAAATATATTTATCCAACACTACAAGTTAGCCGAATTCTGTGAAAATACCTAAAATCAGCAATGTTTTACCTCGGCATATTTGGTAAGAAGAAATAAATTGCATACCTTTGCAACCCGTAAGTCAGAACCTGCAAAGGTATAGCTTACAAATTATGCGGCAATAGCTCAGTTGGTAGAGCACAACCTTGCCAA
>ULUS01009800.1_pt1 | contig 25371 bp, 19 predicted proteins | sample 1958761 | NCBI WGS metagenome assembly ULUS01 (sample SAMEA4835767, study PRJEB28245) | human gut metagenome | biome: gut microbiome; material: fecal sample | place: Denmark | collected 2008
ATGGTGAGGTGTTGATGTGTTGAGAGATGTCGTGAGATGTTGTTGTGTTGATGTGGTGAGGTGTTGAGAAATGTACTATTGTCACCATCTCACCATTTCACCACATCAACACCGATACCACCATCTCACCACATCACCACAACAACATATCACCATCTCACCACCTCACCATCTCAACATTTATATTCATACTTCACCTCAGCGAGCTCCTTGTTCGCCTTTTCTATCTTCTCTCCCAAGCCAGCCTTGTACTGAGCCATCTTTTCTGCGATGCCTTCGTCGCAGAGCGCAATCATCTCGCAAGCGAGGATAGCTGCGTTCATGGCTCCGTTCACGCCTACTGTTGCAACGGGTATTCCCGGGGGCATCTGTATGATAGAGAGCATGGCGTCGAGACCGTCGAGCATACCCTTGATAGGTACGCCGATGACGGGCAGAGTGGTGCTTGCTGCGATAACGCCGGGCAGAGCTGCTGCCATGCCTGCTGCGGCAATAATTACCTTAACGCCACGCGCCTTTGCGCCCTTAGCGAAACTTTCTACTGCGTCCGGTGTGCGATGAGCAGAGAGGGCGTTCACTTCAAACGGCACCTGCATGTCGTTCAAGAACTTGCATGCCTTTTCCATAACGGGCAGGTCTGATGTGCTGCCCATGATGATGCTAACTAATGGAGTCATAATATTTTATTGTTTTTTATTGTTTGTTTCTTTCTTAAGCCTTTCTAAGCCTCTTTAAGCCTTTGCTAACTCAAAACTGAATAATTCACAATCGGCGAAGCCGACAACTCAAAATTCAAAATTCAAAACTCAAAATTCTTGAGCCTTTGCTAACTAAGCCCTCCCCGACGGGGAGGGTTGGGAGGGGCTACAGCCCCAGTATTATTACGAAGGCGATGAGCACGCCTACGCCGAAGCCCGCCGTCACTTGCGAAAGGGTGTGCTGTCGGAGTATTATGCGGCTGGTGCCGACGAGCCCTGAGAGCACGAGCGAGAAGCAGAGCCACGTGATGGGGTTGAACATGAATATGAACGAGAAGGCGAGCAGAGCGCCCACCACGCCACCGATGGCTGCGGTGTGCGTCGATATCTTCCACCACACGTTTATCAGTGCGCACACTATCTGTATCACGAGTGCCGCCATGAGTATGTTGCCCATGAAGTGCGGAATATTATACAGTCGCATTACGTAGAAGCAGGCGTAGTAGCTCACTATCGAGAGCAGATAGGGCACCACGCGGCGCTCCTTGCGGCTGAGCTGTATGAGTGTCCAGCCGTGGTAGTTGCGGTAGAGCTTGATGAGCATTGTGGGCATGAGAATGGTGAAGAAGTAGACCATAGCGAGCACGCTCAGTTTGTACCCCCACGGCATCTGACTGAGATAACTGAACGTGAAGAGTACGATCATCCCTACCAAAGACAGATAGAACGGGGTGAACACCGCGCTCAGGGCGCGGGCTGCGAGGATTATGTTCTTTTCTTTCATAATTAGTTCTTTCTCATTCTTGCCACCGGTATGCCCAGTTGCTCGCGATACTTCGCCACGGTGCGTCGTGCGATGGGGTAGCCGAGCTTCACGAGCGCCTCTCTGAGAGCGTCGTCGCTGAGTGGTTTCGCCTTGTTTTCCTTGTCGACGAGGTCTTTCAGCGCAATCTTTATCTTGCGTGTAGACATCTCCTCGCCGTCTTCGTTGGTGTAGCCGTCGCTGAAGAAGAAGCGCAGCGGGTAAGTTCCCCAGTTGGTCTGCGCGTACTTCACGTTGCTGACGCGCGATATTGTGCTTATGTCGAGCCCCGTGCGGTCGGCGATGTTCTTCAGAATCATCGGCTTGAGGTCAGCCTCGTCGCCGTCCTGGAAGAACTTGCGTTGCCAGTCGATGATAGCCTGCATGGTGAGCGTGAGCGTTCGGTAGCGCTGCTTTATAGCTTCTATGTATCCCATTGCGCGCTCCACCTTCTGCTTTGCGTAGAGCAGCGCTTCCTTTTCGCGGCGCGACATCTTCTCCTTGTTGTTGCGATAGGTCTCCATGAGTTCGCTGAACGAGGAAGAGACGCGCAGCTCCGGTATGTTTCCATTGTTTATGTAGAACGATACGTTGCCGTTGTCGTCGGTGTCGATGATGAAGTCGGGCGTAATCTGCTGCACGTTTCTGCCCTCGGTCTCGCCGAGCGAAGCGCCCGGTTTGGGGTTGAGTCGGCGCAGCTCCTCCAGCACGCGCTGTCCGGTATGCTCGTCCACGCCCAGCAGCTGCGGAAGCTTCTCGAAGTGCTTCTTCGCGAAGTCGTTGAAGTGCTTCTTTACGACTGTCGTCATCAGCTGCTTCATTCTGTCGTCGGGTCGGCGTTCTATCTGCAGCAGCAGACACTCCTGCAGCGAGTGCGCACCGATGCCAGCCGGGTCGAAGGTCTGCAGGATGCCGATTATGCGGTCGATGTCCTCCACGTCGCAGTAGACGCCCTGATAGATGGCCAGTTCATCGCATATCGACTGGCTGTCCTTGCGCAGCAATCCGTCGCTGTCGAGCGACCCGATGATGTATTCCATTATCTTCTGGTCGTTCTCCGAGAGGTCTATCTCGCCCATCTGCTCCTTCAGCTTGTCGTAGAACGAGCGCGTGTCGCCGTATACCATCTCCTCGTAGTCGGCAGAATCGGCTCCGTAGGCTCCGGTGTAAGCCGCCGTAGGCATGTCTTCGTCGGAACCGGTCATACGGTCGAGCGCATTGTTCAGCGCCGACTCGCGTTCCTCCCGCTCTGTGTGAGCGGCGAAGGCGTCCGCCTCGGTGTCCACCTCGTCCATGTCGCCGCCGTTGCTTTCGCCGTTGCCGCCGTCGTTGTCTGAAGAGGAAGCGTATGCGGGGCTTTCCTGACTGTCGTACGGGTTGCCGGCTGTGCTGTCCATCGTGTTCGAGTCGTAGATGTCGTCGTCTGCCTTCACGAGCGCAGGGTTGTCGTCGAGCTCCGCGTTCACGTTCTCTTCAAGCTCCGTGACGGGCATCTCGAGCATGTGCACCTGCAGCATCTGCTGTTGCGTCAGGCGCTGCAACTGCTGCTGCTTCTGTTCCTGGGTTTGTATTAGTTTCATAATATTTCTAAGCCTTTTTTGGCGGCGTATAAGCCTCTTTAAGCCTCTTTAAGCCTTTCTAAGCCATTGTTGACTAAGCCTCTTTAAGCCTTTTTAGGCCTTTCTAAGCCAAGGCGTAAAGAGGCTTAGAAAGGCTTAGTTCGGCTTAGGCGCAGCCTTTGAAGTATTCCTTTAGCCTCTCCACAGTAGTGGTCAGCACCTCGGGCGCTTCGTTGCTGTATCTCTGCCAAACCAGCTTCGCCTCGTCGTTGAGGGGAGAGTGGGGCAGCGGTTCGCGTTTCAGAATGGGGTCGAATGTCTGGTATATCTTCAGCACATCTACCACCTCTTCGGGCTTCAAGCCCAACAGACGCGCCATATCCTGCACCTCCGGCGTCTCGCTCACCATAGTGTTCGTCATCAGCTGGAAGTAGAGGCTGAGAATGATGGTGAGCATCACCGGCGTCAGCTTCTGTTCGGTGTCGATAGGCAGATAGTCGTGCTCGAAGGACAGCGTCATATCCATGCCGCTGTAGAAGGCGTTGCCGAAGCCGAAGCCCGCCATCTGCCTGAGCCGCTTCACGTCGCGTGCAAGTCGGCGTGGGTTTTCGGCGTATGTGTCCCAGAGACGTTGCAGCGAAGGCGTGGCGTGCTCTTCGAGCGCCACCATCTGCTCCTGCAGCGTCTTCGGCGGAATATGCAGCTCGAGCGCCAGATCGACCATGGGGCGCGAGTATTCCGACTTAACGCCTGCCGGACTCTTCTGGTAGAGCTGCACGATAAGCAGCCAGTAGTCGTCTGTCCAAAGAGGATGAATTGCCATATATTATATTAATAATGTATTGTTTAATGCTTGCAAAGTTACAGAAAGTCTTGCATATAAGGGCACGCCCGCCATACTTTTTTTGTGTAGGAGTAAAGAGTTGTTAAGGTGTTTCATGGTGCTCTGAGCGCTTTTTGGGGGCTGTTTCCAGTAAAATCGCAGTTTTTCTTGCAATTTTACAGTATAAAAAGTCAGTTTGGTTGAATTTTTAAAAAATTTATTGCAAAACATTATTGAATTGCAATTTATTTTGTACTTTTGCGGTATGTAATTTTAAAACTTATAGACTATGAAGAAAACTTTACTCTCATTGGCAGCAATGTTGCTGCTCGCAGGTGGTGCTTCGGCACAGACAGCAAAGTCAGCTACAGTTTATACTGACAAGGTAGATGCAACTCCGGTTAGCGTTGTAAAGAAGGCAAAGGCTCCTATGATGAAGGAGGAAGAATCTAAGTATGCGCTTCTTGGCTTCACTGGTTCTGATAATCCGTCACAGATGTATGGCTTCCCGACATGGCAGTCTGCTTTGATGGTAATGTCAGAGTTGGATAATGGCGTAGATTACGATTTCTCTGAACTCGCAGGCTACAAGATTGTAGGTCTCAACTTCGCTGTAACAGCTAACTTGGGTGAGCAGGCAGGTGCGTTTGCATTTGTATATCAGGATGAAAATGATCAGGAGGGTACAGAGCTCGATTCGCCTTATCTCGTTGAGGGCACTAACTATACTGTCAGCACTGTAGAGAACCAGCAGCTTACTTTGCAGTGGAACTCCGTAGCTTTTGCTGAGCCGTATGAGATCACAGGCGAAGAGTTAGCTTTCCAGTACGGTTTGGCATACGAGCAGGTGAAGGGTAATGGCACTACTCAGGAAGAGTTACCGTTCCTCATGGGCGTGAGCCCAGATAGCGGCGTTGAGGGCATGTTCCTCGTTTATGGTCAGCCTTCTTCTAAGGAACAGAAGGGTCTGTGGACGCTTAACAATCCTAACGATACAAAATCTAAGTATTGCCTTTGCATGCAGCTCATCCTCGAGAAGCCGGACGGCTCAACAGTTATCCTCGGTCTGAATGGTTCTGACAAGCCGGTTGCTATGCAGTACTTCTCACTCGACGGCAAGAAGCTCTCTGCTCCTCAGAAGGGCATCAACGTTGTTAAGATGAGCGACGGCACATCTAAGAAGGTGCTTGTTAAGTAAATATCGGAAAAACATATATAAAATGGAAATCCCAACAGAGGGCAGCCTCTGTTGGGATTTTTTTTGTAATCGTGGAGAGTGTGTCAAACTAAAATATTTGGCAAATTGAATAGCAAATGGTTCAAATCGTAGGAGGAGGGTGTGTCAAAACTCGCTATGGTTGTATTTATTTGAGGTATTCGGCGAGCTTCGCAACGGCGCGTGCTCGGTGCGAGATGCCGTTCTTGATGTCCATGCCGAGCTGTGCGAACGACTCCTCGTAGCCTTCGGGCACGAAGATAGGGTCGTAGCCGAAGCCCTCTGTGCCCTGCTTCTCGCGCGATATGGTGCCGCGCACGATGCCCTCGAAGAGCGTGTAGTCGGCAACGTCGCTGCGGCGTGCGAGAGCTATCACGGTGCGGAACTGCGCACGGCGGTCGTTGCTGTCGCCCAAGCGTGCGAGCAGCTTCTGCATGTTGGCTTCAGAGTTGTGGTCGGTGCCCTCGGCGTAGCGTGCCGAGTGGACGCCCGGTTCGCCTCCAAGCTCGGGCACTTCGAGACCCGTGTCGTCGGCGAAGCAGTCGTAGCCGTAGTTGTCTACTACGTAGCGCGCCTTCTGAATGGCGTTGCCCTCAAGCGTGTTGGCTGTTTCGGGTATGTCTGCTTGGCAGTTGATGTCTTCGAGCGAGAGCACGTCGAAGCGGTCGCCGAGTATGGCGCGTATCTCCGAGAGCTTGTGCTTGTTGTTTGTGGCGAAGACGATAGCCCCACCCCGTCCCTCCCCGTCGGGGAGGGTGTATGATTGCTGTGGATTGTTCATTGTTTTTTTTTTTAATAAGCCTTTCTAAGCCTCTTTAGGCCTTTCTAAGCCTTTGTTGACTAAGCCTTCCTTAGCCCTCCCCGACGGGGAGGGTTGGGAGGGGCTCTTTACCTTAACCTTTATCTGGTCGAATCCCTCGCCGTAGACACCGATGACGCTGCTCTGCGACACGAAGGCGCGCGGGTCTATCATCTTGATGAGGCGGAAGATGAGCACCGACTCGCTCTTCTTGGCGAGCAGACATATCACCTTCATCTCCTTACCCGTATACCATCCGTGACCGTCGAGGATAGTGAGCGTGTGGTCGGTCTTCTTGGTGATGGCGCTTGCTATCTCCTGATACTTGTGCGAGAAAATCATGAACTGCACCGATTGCCGTTGCACGCTCATCACGTAGTCGAGCATGGTACACTCGATGACCATCGTACACAGACCGAACACCACCATCTGACAGCGCTGCGGGAACGGACCGAAAGAGTCGATGGCGAGACAGCTGCCGATGATGACGAGGTCGACCATGATGAGACCCTTGCCGAGCGATACGTTATAGTGTTTGTTCACTACGGCAGCGATGATGTCTGTTCCACCCGTGCTGCCGTTGTTCAGGAACACTATTGCCAGTGACGTGCCCGTGAGCATGCATCCGATGATGAGCGACATGAAGTCGTTACCCTCGCCCATGAGCTTGTAGAAGGTGCCGTCGGGCATCTCCACTATCTTCTGCGCCAGGTCGAGCATCACGGTTATGGCTATCGTGGCATAGATGGTTTTGGCAAGGAACTTTATTCCAAGCTCCTTCAGAGCCGCCACGATGAGCACGGCGTTGATGATGAAAAATGTCCATTGAACTGGAAATTTAGTGGCATAGAACACGATGGCTCCGATACCGGCGATGCCTCCGGTTACAATTTCGTAGGGTAACAGGAAAACTGTGAAACCGAAGGTGTAAAGCAGTAAGCCGAGAGTAATGCTGAAATAGTCTTTCGCTTCTTGCCAGATAATTTTGCGGTCGATGGTCATAGGATTTATATTTGTTACTTTATAACGACATTCACGATCTTCTTAGGTACGACAATCACCTTAACGACTTGTTTGCCGTCGAGATACTTCTTGCTCTGCTCGTCGGCGAGCACTGCAGCCTGAATCTCGTCGTTGGTAGCGTCGGCAGCGAACTTCTTCTGGAAGCGTGCCTTGCCGTTGAACGACACGGTGAGCTGCACCTCGCTCTCTACGAGATACTGCGGGTTGAACACGGGCCACTGAGCGTCGCATACGGTCGTGGTGTTGCCTAAGGCGTGCCACAGCTCCTCTGCGATGTGCGGAGCGAACGGCGCGATGAGCACCACGAGCTGCTCGAGCACCTGCTTTGAGCGGCACTTCTGCTGTGCCAGCTCGCCCACGGCAATCATGAACGCCGAGATAGAGGTGTTGTAAGAGAAGTGTTCGATATCCTCAGTCACCTTCTTTATGAGCTTGTGCAGGCTCTTGAGGTTGTCGGCTGTAGGCTCAGCGTCTGCGGGCAGGAACTCGTCGGTGCGGTTCTCGTAGAACAGCGCCCAGAACTTCTTGAGGAAGCGGAAGCAGCCGTCGATGCCGTTGGTGTCCCAAGGCTTGCTTGCCTCCACCGGACCGAGGAACATCTCGTACAGACGCAGCGTGTCGGCGCCGTACTTCTCCACGATCATGTCGGGGTTGACAACATTGAACATCGACTTCGACATCTTCTCTACAGCCCAGCCGCAGATGTACTTGCCGTCCTCGAGCACGAACTCGGCGTTGGCATACTCCGGTCGCCATGCCTTGAACGCCTCGATGTCGAGCACGTCGGCGCTCACGATGTTCACGTCTACGTGTATCGGTGTGACGTCGTAGTCCTTGCGCAGGTTGTACGATACGAAGACGGGGGAGTTAGAGGGGGATTGGTTTATTCTATATACGAAGTTGGAGCGACCCTGAATCATGCCCTGGTTGACGAGTTTCTGGAACGGCTCCTCCTTGCACGACACGCCGAGGTCGAAGAGGAACTTGTTCCAGAAGCGCGAGTAGATGAGGTGGCCCGTAGCGTGCTCGCAGCCTCCTACGTAGAGGTCTACGTTCTGCCAGTAGTTGTCGGCATCCTTGCCCACGAGGCATGTGTCGTTGTGCGGATCCATGTAGCGCAGGTAGTAAGCCGATGAGCCGGCGAAGCCCGGCATGGTGTTCAGCTCGAGCGGGAAGACGGTCTTGTTGTCCACGAGCGCCTTGTCTACCACCTGGCGCTTCTCCACGTCCCACGCCCACATCTTGGCGCGTCCCAACGGCGGCTCGCCGGTCTCCGTAGGCTTGTATGTCTCAATCTCGGGCAGCAGCAGCGGCAGGCAGTCCTCGGGCACCATCTGCGGCATACCGTCCTTGTAGTAAACAGGGAACGGCTCGCCCCAGTAGCGCTGACGCGAGAAGATAGCGTCGCGCAGACGATAGTTCACCTTCACGCGGCCCATGCCCTTCTCCGTCACGAACTGCTTTGTCTTTGCGATAGCCTCCTTAACACTAAGCCCATTAAGTGAAAAACCGTCCAATGTCTCCTTGCCAGCGGCAGGCGAGTTGCAGACGATGCCCTCCTTGGCGTCGAAGCTCTGCTCCGACACGTCGGCGCCCTCGATGAGCGGCGTGATAGGCAGGTTGAAGTGCTTGGCGAAGGCATAGTCGCGCGAGTCGTGCGCCGGAACAGCCATGATGGCTCCCGTGCCGTAGCCTGCAAGCACGTATTCTGAGATCCAGATAGGAATGTTCTCGCCGGTGAACGGGTTCACGGCATACGATCCGCTGAACACGCCCGTCACGTTGTGGTTAGCCATGCGGTCGAGCTCCGTGCGCTTCTTCACGTACGCTAAGTACTCGTCTACCTCAGCCTTATGCTCTGCTGTGGTGAGCTGCGCCACGAGTTCGCTCTCCGGCGCCAGCACCATGAACGTTACGCCGAAGATAGTGTCGGCGCGAGTGGTGAAGATAGTGAAGTCGAAGTCCTGACCAGCCACCTTGAACTGCATCTCCGTACCCTCACTTCTGCCTATCCAGTTCTTCTGTGTCTCCTTGATAGAGTCGCTCCAGTCGACAGTCTCCAGACCGTCGAGCAGGCGCTGCGAGTAAGCCGATGTGCGCAGACACCACTGCTGCATCTTCTTCTGTACGACGGGGAAGCCGCCGCGCTCGCTCACGCCGTTCACCACCTCGTCGTTGGCAAGCACCGTGCCCAGACCGGCGCACCAGTTCACCATCGTCTCGCCGAGGTAAGCTATGCGGTAGTTCATGAGCGTCTTCTGCTTCTCCACGTCGCTCATGGCGCGCCACTCTTCTGCTGTGAACTCCAGATGCTCGCTCTCGGCAACATCCAGACCCTCGGTGCCCTTCTCGTTGAAGTGCTCTACGAGCTTCTCTATCGGCTGCGCCTTCTGGCACGAGTTGCAGAAGAACGAGCCGAACATCTTCTCGAACGCCCACTGAGTCCAGTGGTAGTACTTCGGGTCGCAGGTGCGAATCTCGCGGTCCCAGTCGAACGAGAAGCCGATGTTGTCGAGCTGCTGGCGATAGCGTGCGATGTTAGCCACGGTAGTCACCTCAGGGTGCTGACCGGTCTGTATAGCATACTGCTCAGCGGGCAGTCCGTATGCGTCGTAGCCCATAGGGTTGAGCACGTTGAAGCCCTTCAAGCGCTTGTAGCGTGCGTAGATGTCCGATGCGATATAGCCAAGCGGATGGCCTACGTGCAGACCGGCTCCCGACGGGTAGGGGAACATGTTGAGTACGTAGAACTTCTCCTTTGCAGGGTCCTCAGTGGTGTGGTAAGTCTTGTCCTTCACCCACTGGCTCTGCCATCTCTTTTCTATTTCTCTGAAGTTGTATTCCATTGATTTTATACTGTTTTTATGCAAAGTTACGTCTTTTTCTTTATAAATAGGTGGGTTTGCATGTAAAAAAATATTGCGCGGTGGCGATAAGGCGTTCAGCTTGTCTGATATTTGCAGTAAAACTCTCACGAAAAGTCATCGTCACCCGTACGGAATCCGATCGGGCGGCGAACGGAATCCGATTGGACGGCGTACGGAATCCGATCGGACGGCGGACGGAATCCGATTGGACGGCGGACGCAAACGGTGGGAAAAGCTTAAAAAAAAATCCGCAACACCTGCTGTGCAGGCATTGCGGATAAAGGATTATTTTATTGTGCTTCTATTATTAACATGCTACTACAAAAGGATGTTACTTGATGTCGTCGTAGGCATTCACTGCCTGCTCGAAACGCTCGTTAATCTGCTCGAACGAGTAGAGGCCGTCGGCGTTCTTCTGGAGACCCTTGAACGAGAGCGGGAAGACCTGCGGAGCATGGTCGAGGTCGAGCGGCGCGTTATGCTGCAGCTGGTCGGTGCTCTGGTATACGAGGTTGACGCCTACGTACTCCTTGCCCGTAGCCTTCTCAATCCACTTCTCATAGACCACCTTGCTGCCTATCGGCGTCACCTTCTCGATAGAGTTGGGCAGGCTGTAGCGCTCAACACCGAGAGCCGCGTTGACGGACGCGATGTTAGAGTCGTGACCGCAGAGGAACGTGAACTTGCGGTTCTTCGAGTTAAGCTCGTCCTTCATGTACATCAGCAGCGGGTGAGCCACGTTTGCAGCCACGATAGGCGCTGTGAAGAGCACGTCGCCGTACACATCCTTCACCTTGGCTATAGAGGTCCAGTCGTCGCGTGTGAGTTTCTCGCCGAACGCCGCCTTGTCGGCGTCAGGCTCCTCGTAATACTGCAGGATGAAAGCGTCGGAAGCCGAGTTGAAGTTCTTCATCGTGCCCTTCATGCCAGGCTCCTTGCCCTTTACGAGCGTAATCTGCGTGTCGTCGTACTTCACGTCTCCCAGCTCCTTGTAAGCCTCGCTCTGGGGATAGTCGAGCGTGCGCGATATGTTGCGGTAGCTCTCCTTCAGGCTCTTAGCCAAACCGACGAGACCAGCCTTTCCGCCAAGCGCGTTAATCTGCTCCATAGCCTTTGCCTTGAATGCGTCGCTCACCTTTGTGAGTACGGGGTTGAACACGGGGTCCATCGTAGAAGGCGTGTAGCGGTGGTTCACCTTCAGGCCGCCTACCGGCATGAACGCCGTAGAGAAATAGGCAGCTGTGGCGATGCAGCGCTGCATGGAGTTGGCGTAGACGTTCACCTCGTCGACAGAAGGAACCTGATTCTCCTTGAACAGACCCTCGCTGACGGTCCACTTTCTGAAGAACTGGCCCATCTCGGTCTCAAGAACGCCGCCCTTCAGCGTCAGTTCGCTGGCAGCCGAACTCCAGTTGGTCCACTGGTGGGTAGTCATCTTGCTCAATGCAGAGCCGTTGGTAGACAGCGGGCTGCGTATGTTGTGGCGCGAAAGCACAACCACCTCCTTCAACTGATACTTATCGTGGAACGCAGCCGAACGCTGCACCTGAGCAAAGACTGATGCAGGAAGGATAGCTGCAAGCAGAATATAAATAGCTATAAACTTTTTCATATCTTACGGGATGCTTTAATTGAACATGTTTTTTTTTAGAATTTGAACTGGAGACGTGTCTCAATAACGCGGAAAGTGTTCTTGTTGAAGCCAGAGTAGTCGCTCTCGCCGGCACGTACGATATGACCGCTCACACGCCAGATCATATACTTGTTGATGTAGTAGTTCATGGTAAGAGCCCAGTCGCTGAGCTTGCCACCATGGAAACCAGCCTTCGCATCGTTCATGTCGGTGTAGTTGTAAGCCGCAACAAGCTCCCACGACTTCGGGGCAGGAGTGGCGATGCCGGCATCGTTCTTCACATACTCGTACTCGTTGTTGAGAAGGAAGCGTAGGTTGCCGTAAGCACCCCATGCATTGTAGCTCTTGGCGTCGCCCTTACGGTCTACGTTCATGAAGATGTACTGACCCTCAATGCCTACATGACCCTTGGCTGCCATAAGTTCGCCAGAGAACTTGAAGTCGTTCTTCGCATCGGTAATCTTCGCACCGATGGCGTTGATGCCCGCTACGCGTACCGGATAAGGCGCCTTGAACTCCATGTTAGAACGGTTTTCGGCTGCAAGCTCATAGTTCAAGCCGATGCCTACGTGGAAGAGGTTGCCCTTCTCGATGAGCGGATGGTAGACCAAACGGGTGAGGAAGCCCGTACCCTGATAGCCCGTTTGGTTGGTCTGCTTCTTGAACGACTGGGCGTCGGTATATATAGAACCCGTACCCATGAACTTGTCGTCGCTATGCTCGTACATCAAACCAACAAGACGACCGCCCACACCGAACGCAGAGTGGGTCTCAGGCTCCTCCATAGAGACCTTGAAGCTCGAAGACGTAGCGCTCTGGTAGCCGAACTGATGAACGAAGTAACCACCACGCAAGAAGTTCTGCTTGTTGAAGTTGTACTGGATGAAGATATCCTTCGGAGATACCGAACCGCGGGCATAGCCGATATCGGCCTTGCCTTCCCACTTGCCGTACGAAACCTTCATGCCGATACGTATGTCGGGAACGTTCACACCGTCTACACACTGCTCGTCTACAGCCTTGTTGGAGCTGTTCAGAAATGCAGCATCCATAAGGATACGGCCTGAAGGCTTGACGACGAGCTTATTCTCCTGCGCATTTGCAGCTGCCGCAAAACCCATGACGAGGGCTGCAGCCATTATATATTTTTTCATATTCGTTTTTTTAGGAATCTAATAATCAGGCAAAATGGTTTGCCAGCCGTTCTTTTACTTCTTGTCCCACGGAGTTGCTACGAACTCGCTCTTCTTTACCTTGCCCTCCTTCACGAGCTTTGCAAACTCCTTCTTGGCAGCCTCAAGACACTTCTGAAACTCCTTGTTGGCGTGCAGACGAGCTACGACAGCCGAAGCCACAACGCGTGCGGCGTCAACGTCGCTCTGCCAGTGATAGCCACAGATGACGCGGCTCTGACCCATCTCGAAACCACGCTTCAGTATCTCGTTCTGACGGTCGGGGTTGATCTCTGCGAGCACCAGCGCCTCAGCCCAGCCTATCGTGGTGTGGCCAGACGGATACGAACCGTTTGTAGACAACTCGCCCTCCTGCTTAGAGTTGCAGGTAGGCACGTTGTAGTATTTGAACGGGCGTATGCGGTTATAGTATTTCTTTGCGCTGCGTGTGGCCAGGTCGCCGGCATCCTCGCGCATCTTGTATACGAGCTTGTAGATAGCCGGAGTCTCCTCCTTGGTGATGCGTGTGCCGAAGGCGTCGGAGAAGTTCATAGCCACATCCTCTACGTTGGCGTCGGCAGCAGCCTGGTCGCCACGCGGAGTATTGCGCTGCTTCAGACCCCAATAGTAGCGGGCCTCGTCGTTGAACCACTGAAGACTGCCGATCTCTGGTGGAGGAGGAAGAAGATCGAGCGAACTTGCCTGCTCTCCGTCCTTAAGGAAGAACAAGTCGGGATTTGTTCTGACGTCTTTGATGTTAGTCTGCGCAAAGGCAGAAAAGCAGAACACTGCAAGAGCAGCCACTAAGAATTTTCTTTTCATCATAATGTTTTACGTTATTAAGTTTTTTATAAAAATTGTCGCTTTCAATAGATCGCTTGCTTGAATAGGTCGCTTGCGAATTTTGATGCTGCAAAGTTATAGATGAAAAGCAAAAAAAAAAGTTGCATTCGATGATTACAACGTTTCATCGAAATGCAACTTTTTACAAATGTCTGTATGTAAGACGTTTAGAAGAATGCGGCGTTTGCGAAGTTATTCTATCAGTTTTAATATGTATGACGCTAAGGAAGCCGGATGGCGCTCTACGTACTGCCTTATTTCGTCTTCCGAAGGCTTAATCTTGTTCTTCAGCAGTCGGCTGATAACCGGATTAAGGTTGCCAACAACGCGAAGCATGCCCGGAACGGCGGTGCGCTTCACCTTAGCGTCGGCGATGAGAAGCATGAGCACCTTTGCCTGCTGGTTGTCGAAGCCGTTGAACTTAAGGATGCTGTTCACAAGACGCGGGTCGGTGTCGCTCATGCAAGCATAGATGTCGGCAATGAGCAGACTGATGTTGTGAGTAGCCTCGTCGGAACGCGTCGCTATCTCGCACTCAAGACGCTTCTCGTCTACCTGCACTACCCGTTCCTCGTTCTCGCTGATAGCCGTGCGACGTATGAAGGTGTATCTATCCATCTCTTTCTGCAGTCGGCGGCGTAGCACGACCTGCTCAATGCGGCGGTCGGTATGCTTGAGCTGGCGCAGCAACGTCAGACGGTCTTGCTGCTGCATGTCGGAGGTGACGCTGTCGAGCTGCATCCTTACAGCCTCCACGACATGGTCGTTGGCGTCGAGCGCGTCGAGCCGTTTCGAGCGCGAAGCGAAATAGGCGCGGAGCGTCTGGAGCGCATCGTCGAGGAATAGGCGGTTGTATCTGCGGCGTATCTCCTGCAACTTGCCGTCAAGACTCTCCATAGGATCGGTAGTGAGAAGCTGCTTGTATTCGTCAATCTCTGTAAGAATGCCGTCCGACAGACCTTTTATAATAATGACATCGCGAAGCTGGAACATATAGCCGCTAAGCTCCTTCTGCACCTTCTCATAGGCGGAGAGCCACTGCTCGTTGGCGAGAGCCTGGCTGCGGAGCTCTTCAATATCGCCGTTGCTTAGGGCACGTTGGCTGTTGTCGGCGAGAAGTTTGCTGTCCGCAATCTCGAGCGAAGCCAGACGTTCGCGCTGCTGGTCTATCTTCTTGAGGAGCATGAACACATTGCTTCTGTTCATGCGCATGAGAGTGTCGGAGATGGCGGCAATCTTCTCGTTGTTGGCTTTCCAGCTATGGTGCTTGCCCAACCCAATCTCGGCTATATCCTTGTATAAAGCAAGAATCGTGCTCTTGTAGTCGTCGGAGAACAAATTGCTTACCGACTCGATGCCGGCAAGTCGCTTCTTCAGTTCCTCCTTGCGCACCATGATAGTGCGTGTGGCAAGATAACGGTAGAAGCGGTAGCCGACAAAAATGGCAGACACGATGAGCAGCAGGCACACGATGGTGACGACCATTCTTCTGCGGGTGACGGAGCTGTTCGTAATCTTCACCCATTGGGCTTGATTTTCCTTGCCCGCCGTGAACGTAAGCACGCCCAGCTCGCAACCTAAATAAACCTTGTCGTCTTTCACCACCGATGCCTTACGCTCAAAACTGATGTCTTGATAGTAGTAGCCGGCAAGAACGAGGCTGTCGGCTTTCTTCACATACTTACGGATGCCGAACTCGGGCAAGGTGTATACGACGCTGTCGCCGATAACGAACATGTCGCTCTCAGCCTTGGCGTCAATAGCTTTGTCGCCGTCCTTTATCAGCAGTGAGTTGCCGGCAAGCACAATCATCTGCGGCGGAAACTCCTTGGTGATAGCCATGCTGCGTATGTTCTCCATGCCGCTGGTTCCGGCAATCGGCTTGTATCTGCTGTTGCTACCGTAGAATATGCCGTGGTTGAGCGTGGTGAGATAGAGGTTGTTGTCTTTAGACTGCTGGTAGAACTTGGTGATGTACTTGTCGTTGAACGATGGTATGGTGTCAATATGCTTGCTTTCTGGCTCAATCTCTATAAGTCCGTCCTGTATGCCGAGATACAACTTCGGCTTGTTGTCTACGGTCATAAGTCCCATGGAAGTGATTTTCGACTGCGAGTCGTAAACCATTTGGCTGTGTGAAAGCAGAATATTGCGAATGAAGTAGGAAGTAAGGCTGACTTGCTTCAAGTCGTGGTTGCTGGTAACATAATACAAACATCCGTTGTAGATACGCGAGTCGACAATAGGCGCCTCGCGGATAAAGTCGAAAATCTTGTAGGCTTTATCCGAACCGCTTGGCTGAAGGAATATCTCGTTATGCGCGTTTATATAATAAATGTCGCCATTCTCGTCGGTTGCAGCAGACATGATGGCAGCATTGTCATTGAACACGCTTTGGTGCACCGGAACCTTCCAAACGGCGTTTTCGGTAGCTATGCACACATGGTCGTTCTTCTTAGCCGAAACGATAACGTTGTTGCACGACATCGGAATGTTGCGGCGGAGAGAAATAGTGTAGAACTTTTCCAAATCGCGCGTTAGAACAGCCGTGCTGTTATCAAGAAAACAGTAGGCTCCGCCAACATAATAAAAAAGATTGGCATGAAACTTAAGATCTACCTCGCGCTTCAGCGAACCGTCCTTATGCTCGATGTAGAACTTGTTGCCAGCAAGGATATTGGTCTCGCCGTCAATCACGCTGACGAAGTTGATGCGTTCGCCCTTATGAGAGACACGGGTCTTCATGGATGCGACGTCTATATGCAGCAGACCGTTCTGTGTAGCCACAAGAACCTGATTGGCGGCAGAACGGCAGATGGTCTTGGTAACAAATGGATCGCCGGAGTGATAATTGCCGCCATTCGGATAGATAGGCTTCAAAGCCGAATCGGCACTTCTAAGATTTAGCGTGTACACACCCTGACTGGTGGCAGCAAGAAGCAGCCCGTCTTCTTCCATAATGTCGTAAACGGAATAATGCTGACCCTTCTTAGGAATGGTATATTCGGCAAGGCATCTGGTGCTATTGCCGGCTATCTCCCATTTGGAAAGACCGGCATTGCGTATTGCTATCCAACAGATACGCTTATCGCCGTCGCACTGCTGGGTGTATACTTTGTAGATTCGGTTGCTACCCACCTGGTACTGGCGTCTATCGCTGTTGTTCGAGAAGATAATCTCTCCAAACTCGGTGCCTACCCACACGACAGAATCTCCCTCGGCAGATATTGATGAAAGACAATTGTTAAGATAATATTCTGATTCGTTCAGGGATGGTTCTTTCTTCTCATTGCACGACACCAGGAGCGAGGCGGTCAGAATTGTGAGAATGAAAGAGAATAGATTTCTCATAGTTTTTATACTTGCATAGTGTGGTGCTTGAGCATGGACTGTGTCTGTACGGTAATCTGTATATTGCCGTACAGGCACAGTCCATGCTCCATATTCTATATTTAATATTAATGTAGTATGTTTCTGCAAAAACACCTTTATAGATGCTATAACTTTCTGTTTGCTTCGAGCGCTCTTAGCCAGTTGCCGCCCCATATCTTCGCCATATCTTCTTCCGAATAGCGGCGGCGCAGAAGCTCTTTTGTGAAGTTTATCAGTTCGGAGGCGTCGGCAAGTCCGGGCACGCCACCATCGCCGTCGAAGTCGGTGCCAAGTCCCACATGGTCGATGCCCATTACGTTGATGGCATGTTCGAGGTGGAGCATTGCGTCGTTGATGCAAGCTTTGCCGTCGGTGCGCAGGAATCCGTTGTAGAGTGTTATCTGGCATACTCCGTCTTTTGCGGCGAGGGCTCGCATTTGGTCGTCGGTGAGGTTGCGCGGCACGTCGCACAACGCCTTGCTGTTGCTGTGCGAGCATACTATTGGCTTCGCCGATATCTCCAGCGCATCGTAGAACGACTTCTCGCCGGCATGACTCATGTCCACCATCACTCCCAAGCGGTTCATCTCGCGTATCACCTCAGCGCCGAACGTCGATACGCCGCCGTGAGTATTGAGACTGCGGCGCGCCGAGTCGCATATCTGATTGTCGCCATTGTGACAAAGAGTGATGTATACTATGCCGCGGTCGGCAAAGTGCTTCACGTTCCGCAAGTCGTTCTCTATCGCAAGACCGTTCTCTATACCTATCATCAGCGATTTTACTCCATTGCGCTTGTTGCGCAGCAAGTCCTCACGGCTTCGCGCCAAGGCGATGTATCGCGAGTCGCTGAGTACAATCTCGTCAATCTTGTCGAAGATAAGGTCGGCGTAAGCTTTCGGTGTGTCGACGGGGAATGGTGCTACGTCGGCGAAAGTTTCCTCCGGCTTAGGCTGTGGCAGATATGCCACCATCGTCACCGCGTCTGTCCTGCCCTCGTTCATTTTGTGCAGGTCGTAGAGCACTTTTGGGTCGCGATGGTCGAAGCACACGCCTTGCGGGAAGAACATCGGCGTGTCGCAGTGTGAATCAATCGTGAGATTGCGCTGGTGGAACAGTTTTGCGCGTCGCAGCACATCGCCCTCCTCCACAAGCCACTTGAAGAGCGGCAGTCCGTCATCACCGAGCCACTCTGGATGCCATTGCACTCCGAGCACAGCCTTATGTTCGTTACTCTCTATAGCCTCAACCACGCCGTCGAGCGCCCGCGCAGTTATCTTGAAGCGTTCGCCCGGCGCAGCCACAGCCTGATGGTGGAACGAGTTGACGAATAATTTCTCCTTATTATATATATTATAGAGCACGCTGCCTTTCTCTATTTCCACGGTGTGCGTCGGTTCCGAACGGTCGGCATCCTGCGAGTGTCGGTAGTTTGTCGGATCGTGCGAGATGTCCTGGTGTACCCGTCCTCCGAGCGCCATAGCAATTGTCTGCACGCCGCGGCAGATGCCCAGCATCGGAATCTGCCGGTCGAACGCCAGTCGGGTTATGAGCAGTTCGGGCAGGTCGCGCACGTTGTTGATGTTATGCAGCGCAGGCGAAGGCTCCTCATCAGCCCACAGCGGATTGAAGTCGCCGCCGCCTGTGAGCAGCAGAGCGTCGATAGTTTCGAGCGTATCGAGCAGTACGTTGCGGTCTGCCACTGGCGGAATGAGCACGGGCGTGCCTCCTGCCTTTATAATCTGACGGTAGTAGCGGTCGCGCACTGTAGCGTCGACGCCCTCGTAGTTTGTTGTTATGCCTATAATGGGTCGCTGGCTTATCTTCGGCTTGTTGTCGTAGAAGTCGGCGAGATGCTTGTTCAGGTTAAATGATTCCATACTTATAAAAATATTCCCACAGAGTTCACAGAACACATAGAATCTCCGACGTTCAGCTCCTTTGCAGAAGCGGTGTCTGTTCTGTGTGTCATGTAATCTCTGTGGGAGACGTTTGTTTATTCAGTACGCAACGCGGCGCTTAGTCTTCATTCTTGTCCTCAAGGTGTACCGGGATCTCGCGCTTGATGCTCTGGTCGAGCGATATGAGTGTCTCTGTAGACACCACGCCCGGAATCATCTGCATCTTGTTGTTGAGCAGGTCCATGAGCTGTTCGTTGTCGCAAGCATACACCTTAAGCAGCATTGTGTACGGACCGGTTGTGTAGTGGCACTCCACGATTTCGGGTATGTCTACCAACTGCTTCACCACGTCCTTGTACATGCTACCGCGCTCGAGGTTCAAGCCTACGTATGTGCATGTGCTGTAGCCTACGCTCTTCGGGTTCACCTCAAAGCCGCTACCAACGATTACGCCACCCTGAATGAGATGCTGAACGCGCTGGTGGATTGCGGCGCGTGATACGCCACACTCAGCAGCTACATCCTTGAATGGGATGCGTGCGTTCTTAGAGAGAATACTAAGTATCTTTCTGTCTAGATTGTCAATTTTGTCCATCTTCTATAATGAAATTTTGTCTATGATTACAATTTGTCAGCAAAATTATACATTTTACTTGAGACAATCAACAAATAGACCTTTCTTTTTTAGTTTTTTAGTACAAAACGACACGAAAGACTCTCATTTTTGTTATTTCCCCCTTCAAAACTACTGCGATATGATATGCAGGTCTCTCTGCGGGAACGGTATCTCGATGTTGTGCTCGTTGAGCGTGTTGTATATCGCCTCCTTCACCTGACCGGTCTTGCTGAACTTGTAGTCGACAAGCACCCAATAAGTCACGAAGAGATTCACCGAGTTGTCGCCGAAGTCGTCGAACACCACGCTTACTGGGCGCGCCAGGTCTATCACGTCTCTGCCGTCGGGCGCTTTCTCCTCCAGATTGTTCACTGCCTTTATGAGCATCTGTCTCACTTCCTCCACGTTCGAGCCGTACGCCACGCCCACCGGCACTTTAACCCATTCGTATGAGTGGTTGCGAGTGATGTTCTTGAAGTTCTTGCTGAACAGCGAACTGTTGAGGAAGGCTATCACGCATCCGTCGCCGGTGATGATCTGCGTACTCTGATACGTTATGCTGTCCACCTTTCCGCGTATGCCGTCACATTCTATGTAGTCGCCTACGCGCACACGTCCGGTCATTAGTGATATGCCGTAGAAGAAGTTCTCGAGCAGGTCTTTCATGGCGAAGCCCACACCTGTCGCCAGACCAGCCGAGATTACGGAGATAGCAGTAGACGGAATCTTCAGCATCTTGATAGATATGATGAAGTAGAGACCCCAGCAGCAGATGGCTATGATATTATTGGCGAGCGTGAAGTTGGGCTTGCCGTTCACCACCACCTTCGACTTGTGGTACTTATGATAGAGCGACTTCACGAGATAGTTGATGTAGCGGAACAGGAAGAACTGCGACATCACCATCACCAGCTTGCCTATCGAGAGCTGTACCACGCCCGGCACGTTCAGGAAGTCGAACATGAATATAGTCCACACCGTAGCCGTCAGGTCGAACACGTCAGCCGCCCACCATATTGAGAGCAGCACCGAGAACACGCTTATCATCGGCACCAACGCCATGTACACGAAGTCGTAGAACCACGTCACGTTGATGTGCTTGTTGTGACTCTTGGTGATGATGCTCAGCACCGACCCCTTCTTCGCTTTCTCTGCCTCAGCCTCCGAGTGTATCTTATGCGCCAGATAACGCTTCTCGTACTGCGCCAGTATGTCGTACACGCACGTAATGGTCTGTATACAGCTCAGCTGGAACATCCACCAGATTAGCACCTGCACCGACAGCAGCACGTATCCGTAGAGTGCCGAGGCGGTAGAGAACACCATTATAGCCAGCGATATCCATGTATAGAAGATGTCCGAGCGCGGAATGTTAGCATTATGGCGCTTCACCACACGCCACTGCCATACGGTGAACGCGAGCAGTATGGGCGGGAAGATGAGCGTCACGAGGTTGTTCGGTATGAAGATGATGCGGAACGTGATGACGATGAACGACATCAGCATTATAGGCGCATAGATGCGGAAACCGCTCTTTATCTGGTCGCCCGGCAGACGCACCAGCAGCGAGAAGAAGATGGCACAGAGCAGCCATGCGTACTCTATGAGCAGCTTCGACGCCATGAGGAAGAAGTTATGGTACATGAACGTGCGTGCCACCATCACCGACACGGCGAAGATGAACATCGCCACGAACAGTATGAGACACACCTTCTTCTTCATGAACTCCTCCGTGCGGAAGCGCTTGGGCACGAGCCAGCGCACCAGCACGTTGCTCAACATGCCGGCAAGGAGCATGTAGAACAGCATGAATACGCTCAGACCGCCCACGATAGGTCCGCGCCATTGCGAGTATACCTTACGTTCGCCGCCGTCGGCGCTTTTCACCTTCTCCTCGTCGTACTTCTCGTTCACGTCAGCCTTCGCCGAGTGATACTGCATCGGCATATTCTTCAGAATCTCCAGATAGTTTTGGTCGCCGTTCACGAAGATGGTGTGCTGTATGTCGTTATATCGCTGAATAGCGTAGTCGTTCATTTTCTTCAGCTTCGCCGACATGAGCTGGTAGTGCTGCTCGTCCTTCTCCACACTGTTGCGCATGTTCTGCAGATTGCGCGCGAGCGCCACCGCATAGTCCAGACACGCCTTGCGGTCGTGCAGTCCCTGCCCGTCGAGCATGAAGGGCAGCTTGCGCTGCTTTCCGTTCTTGTCCACGATGAACTTCGGCGCCTGCTGCACACTGTCCCTGCGCACCATGCGCCTCATCGACGGCGGAATCTTGCTCAGCGTCTCTATCAGATACTTGTAGCGCGTCAGCTCCGAGTCCATGCGCTTCATGATGTTTTTATACGGCATGCTTCGCTTGCTGAACTCGCGGTACATCTCCGTAGCCTCATGGCAGGCGTACGTCATATCGAACGTGAAGTCCTGCCTCTGCGAGTAGAGCATCAGCGCCACCTGGTCGCTACGCTGCATCAGACTTATCATCTGCTTGTGCTGCGTCTCGGCATACACCGTGTAGCGCGCCATGTTCTTGCGCTGCTCGTTGAACGTCGTCTCCAGTTCGGCGCGCAGCACCGACAATGTAGAATTAAGGTTTTTCTCTTTGAGCACCGCACCGGCACTCAACGACACGCACAACATAACCCAAAGACATGCCATGCGCTTCAAGAATCTTATTCTCATAATATCTCCTTGTATGTGTTATTTATATTTCAATTATGTTTATGCGTGCAAAAATACGTCTTTTTTCTGAAAACTCAAAGGAGTTTTGAATTTTGAGTTTTGAATTTTGAATTGTCGGCGTCGCCGATTAGGAATTATTCAATTTTGAGTTTTGAGTTTTCAATTTTGAGTTTTCAATTTACAATTCCTAATTCAATAATTCAAAATGCGCGCAGCGCATAATTCAAAACTCAAAACTCAAAATTCAACATTCTTTATACCATTGCCTGTACGCCATAATGTGTTTTCCTTTTTTTTAGATTTGGTTAATACTTTGTGTTTTTCTTTTTGTGTTGTGTTCCGGATCACGTTTGCAAAGGTACTGTTCTGCGTAGGCGATGTCAAGTATTCTCAATATTTTTTCAAAAAAACTATATCTTTCTGCTTTTCCGTAGCCCAATTGCGCCCCGATATATAATATATAGATATGTGTAAAGTAAGGCTTACAGCTCCAATATTTTTACCAGTTTTATCCACTAAACTGCATTATACTGGATAAAAACCGGCTTTTTTATCCAATACAGCGTTATTATTGGATAAAAAGCTGTATATTTGCCATCATTAAAGGACAACTATACAACGAGCGACTATGAATACTGTCATACAAAATCAACGCAAGGAACGCGATGAATTGCTGGCGCGACATTATCTCGTACGCAAGTCGAATACAAACGCATCTGTTCTTCTCGCCAATCCGATGATAAAACTCATCACCGGTCCTCGACGTGTGGGCAAATCGACATACGCCCTATTAATGTTGCAAGGCAGAAACTTTGCTTATCTCAACTTCGACGACAACCTTCTGCTGTCGGGCTGGGACGAGGAACTTGTAATGCGCACTCTCGACGAAGTGTATCCTAACTATGAATACTTGTTGCTCGACGAGGTGCAAAATCTGAAAGACTGGGATATATGGATCGCAAAACTATACCGCCGTGGTAAGAATCTCGTCATCACAGGCAGCAATGCCAAGATGCTCAGCAGCGAAATGGCAACTGTGCTTACGGGCAGATATCTACAAGTGGAGATGTTGCCATTTAGCCTTTCTGAAACAATGGAATGGAAAGGCTTAAGCACAAAAGGCAACAACGAGGCGCAAACAGCCGAGGCTACCGTAATAGCCGACGACTACCTGCGCAATGGAGGTTATCCCGAAACTATTGATATGCGCAGCATTACACGCAACTATCTATCTACGTTGTTCGACTCGATAATATGGAAGGACGTGGCAAAACGCCACAACATACGCAACATAAACGACCTGAACAACCTCGCCATTTATCTGTTGTCAAACTTCTGCAACCCGCTTTCTGCCAACGATATTGCCAAAGAGCTGTCTATGACGAGCGTTACGACAACACGCAAATTCATGAACTATCTGCATGAGCCATATCTGTTCTACTATTTGCCACGCTTCAATAACAAACTGAAGTTGATGAAAAAGGCTGCAACTAAGGTATATGTCATCGACAATGGATTTGTAACGTCCAAAGCTTTCAATATAAGCGAGAATCTGGGACGCTTGTTAGAGAACGAGGTATTCGTGGAACTGCTACGCCAGGGTTTCCAAGTAGAGACATCGTTGTTCTACTATCGTTCGCGCAACGATCGTGAAGTAGACTTCGTTACTCGTAATGGCGCACAAATACATCAGCTCATTCAGGTATGCTACGACATGACTTCACCCAAAACCGAGAAACGCGAGGTTACAAGTCTTATAGAATGTGCCGAAGAACTGAAATGCAACAACCTGATTATCATCACCAACAACGACGAGAGGGAAATAAACAAGGACGGATATAACATAAAGGTTGTGCCGTTCGCCAAGTTCGCATCAGCCTATTGATAGCTGTAAAAGAATATAGCTCTGACTTCACAAAGCCAGAGCTATAAATAATGTATATATTCCCATGACTTCAGAGTGTATACATCCTTGTTCAGAGGTAGCTTAATATACCATTGCCTGTACGCCCAGCGTACTCAGCACCGCCGTAGCGATGGCCACAATCAGCTTCAGTATTGTCTTCAAAGTGTCTTTATTCATTCTTTTCATGGTCTTTGATGGTATTACGTTAAAAAAGTAGTGGAGACCACAGTATGATATGGTCTCCGCTATGGTTATAAGGCTACTCCTTAGTCACGTCAGCGCGCTTCACGCTCTTGTAGTCGTCAAGCTCCGCCACCTTCATGCCGGCGAGCATCGGCTTCACGCGCTTGCCCGACACGATGTCCTTGTACACCTCCGGTGCGAAGCGCACGCGAGCGCCGATGATGTGGTTCTGCGGCTTGAACTCCTTGAGGTTCGCGCAGCCCTTCGACTTCAGGGTTACGCGGAAGGTGCCCAGACCCTCAATCTTCACGCTGTTCGAGTTGAGCAGCTCGGTCTTCATCACCTCCGCCAGCTCGGTGAGCACGGCGAGGATGTCCGAATACTTCACGGTACAGTTCGCCTGCATTATCTCCGCGAGCTTCTTCAAGCCCACCGACTCGCGGTAAGCCGCACGAGCGTAGTAGAGTCCCTTGCTTGCGTTGTTAGCCTTGCTCTGATAGATCTTGTAATTCACTGCCATAATGTGTTTTCCTTTCTTTTTTTAGATTTGGTTAATACTCTGTGTGTTTTTCTTTTTGTGTTGTGTTCCGGATCACGTTTGCAAAGGTACTGTTCTGCGCAGGCGATGTCAAGTATTTCTCAATATTTTTTCAGTTTATTTGTAGATTCATATATAAATCGCTATTTTTGCAGAAACATACCACATTAATATTATATACAGAATATGGAGAATGGACGTCTTGAGAAGCAGATACGCTTGCCGCTTGATGAGCTGAAGCTTGCCTTCGCCGCATCATGCGTGGAGGGTCTTGCCAGGAAGACGGGCAAGCCGTACATCGAAGTGTATGAGAGAATGAGCAGAGTGGGTGCTATAGAGAACTATATACTCAAGAACTATGACACGCTGCATACTGAAAGCCGCGAGTATGTGTTGGAGGACGTCGAGGAGTATATCAATAACAAGGAAAGGAGCACTGCATGTTGACTGTCTATATTATGCCTCTTGAACCAAGAGCTTACTGACAAATACCTGCACTTCTATGAATCAGAAAGAATTTGAAGAAAGAATCAAGTCGCCGGCTATTCAGGAGATGATTCTTAGTCATCAGATAGGCGGTGTGGCGTACGAGCTGTCCAAACGGCTGAACATCTCGCCTGCCCGTGCGCTCGACCTCTTCTACCGCAGCAAGACCTGCGCCGACCTTCATAACCGCAAGACCGGACTCTATCTACCTGAGTTCGGGATAAGAAAGTCTTTGTAAAAGTTGGTAAT
>ULUS01036742.1_pt1 | contig 25275 bp, 20 predicted proteins | sample 1958761 | NCBI WGS metagenome assembly ULUS01 (sample SAMEA4835767, study PRJEB28245) | human gut metagenome | biome: gut microbiome; material: fecal sample | place: Denmark | collected 2008
TGGGCTAAGAGCTTCTGCCCTTTCAGGGCGTGCTGCTTATAGGGGCTTTCAGCCCGTGCCAACCGTACACGTCGAATCATGTCTTTTATAGCAGCAAGGCAATTAAAGACAAAGAGGAAAAAGAACGTGTGTACAGGTCGAATCATTTCTTTTATAGCAGCATATTACTGGTCAGGATTCTCGACGAAACCCTGGTACTCGGGGACGAGCCCAGACATGATAGCGTCATAACTCTTTGTCATCTGGTTCTTGATATTCTCGGCACCCTTGCCTATCGGCTGGATGGGCTCGTGAATGGTAAGACGAAGAGGATGCCAGAAAATCCAATACATGTCCTTCATGCGCGGCTTCACATCAAAACTGCCGTTGATGGTGAGCGGACAGACGGGCAACTGCAACTCGTCTGCCAACATGAAGGCTCCTCGACGGAATACACCCATGTGACCTGTGAAGGTGCGGGCACCTTCGGGGAAGACTACCAATGACATTCCTTCCTGTAGTTCCTCGCGGGCCTTGTCGTAAGAGGCGCGTATCTTGGAAGGTCCGCTCTTGTCGACAAAGATGTGATGGGCATACTGGCAGGCTATACCTACCAAGGGCACCTTGCGGAGCGCCTTCTTCATCATCCACTTGAAGTTTCGGCCTAAGAAGCCATAAATCAAAAAGATGTCGAATGACCCCTGATGGTTGGCCACGAACACGTAGCTCTGATTCTTCTGCAGATGTTCCCTGCCTTCTACCTTGACTGGCAGCAGGAGAAGACGGATCCACAACTGCGACCACAACTTGCCGGGATAATAGCCCCAGAAATGGCCATTACCCAACATACAGCCCAAGACTGTGATGACACTGGTCAAAATGCTTGCCACCAAAAGGATTGGAAGACAAATCAACAACTGATAAATGCGATACAGATACTTCATTTGTGGTTCAAAAATTTTTTGAATGATTTTATTCGTGGAAAGTTATTTTTTTGAGAAGTTAGAGAAGTTAAAGGAAGTTATCACTCCCTTCGGTCGTTCGAGGAGTTAAGGGATTTCAGTGTGATAACCACAATCTCGGCGGTGGAACCGACACGGATGGGAACCACACCACCTAAGCCGGCGGTGGTAAAGAGCTGACAGCCCTCGCGCTCATAGAGGCCATAGTCATAGGGAGCAAACATCGTGGGACGTAATCCGAACACGGATATTTGTCCGGCATGGGTGTGGCCGCTCAGAGTGAGCTGCGGCGCCACCAACACCTCGCCTTTCCTGCCATACACCTGGTTGATGCGCGAAGGAACCATGTCCTCCCACTGCGTGGGGATGTGCTGAAGCATCAGGACGAAGTGGCCTGGACGGATGCCCCGAAGCGCCTTTGCCACATTGGCATGAGCAGGTTTCTTGAAGTTTTCTGTGCCCGCAACATAGATGGAGTCGGAACCGCGATGCACCACGGCGTGCTCGTTGAGAAGCAGATGCCATCCCATCTGCCATTCCAGCCGGCGAGTCTCCTGCTCCTGACTGAGAGAGGTGAGCGAATCGGCATTCACATAATAGCTGTAGTCATGATTGCCCAGCACACTGTATACGCCGTCCTTGGCACGCAGGGCGGAAAGCATCCTGACGTAAGGCTTGAGCTCGGACGGACGGGTGTTCTGAATGTCGCCAGTGAAACAAATCATATCGGGATGCTGGGCATTGATGCTGTCGACATCACGCTGTGGCAGATCGCTGCGCCAACTGTAATAGGATCCAGCATGGAAATCGCTGAAGAGGACAATGCGATAGCCGTCGAAACTGGCAGGAAGCTGGGGCACAGCTATGGTGACGCGCTTCACCTCCAACTCACGGAAGCCATAAGTGAAGCCATAAAGGAAAACGCCGACGGACAGAAGGCCCATGACAAGACCTATGAGCCGCCCCCAGTTGCGCCTGCCCTTGAGTGCCTTCATCACACACCAGCCTACAAAACTGAACAGGGCATAGACGAAGACGGGAACGGCAAACAGCGCCATGAAGACAAACCACACGTCTACAAGCACCGGACGGTCGGGCACGAAGTTGGGCTGTAGCGCTAAATAGCCACTATAGCCAATGACGACGGATGCCGGAAGCCAAAGCAACAAGCGCCTCGCCAAACGGCAGCGGCGCAGCTCATGACAGAAGCACCACAGATAAGGCAAAAGGGTGCCCAAGAGAATCCATATATATATGCGTGCTATCATTTCTTAATCAAACTACTCTGTAAATAACGGCGCATCAACTCGACGGGGATGCCACGGCGACGCGCATAGTCGCGCAACTGTTCTTCGTCAATCTTGCCCAGATCGAAATAATGGGCCTGAGGATGGGCGAACATCAGTCCCGACACACTGGAATGGGGCATCATCATGCCGCTTTCGGTAAGCCGGATGCCAATCTGCGACATGGTGAGAAGCTGGTCGAGCTCGAAGTTGACGCTGACATCGGGCAACGACGGATAGCCCACAGCAGGACGGATGCCCTGATATTCCTCACGATGAAGCTGCTCCATCGTGAGATGCTCATGGGGAGCATAGCCCCAGAAGTGGCGACGAACCTCTAAGTGCATCTTCTCGACCGTGGCCTCGGCAAGGCGGTCGCTCAGCACCTGCGCCATCATCGACAGATAATCGTCGCCCCTGTAAGCCTCCAGCACTTCTGCCTCGACGGAGGCACAAAACAACCCTACCCTGTCGCGTACGCCGCCTGAAAGAGGACGCACGAAATCGGCAAGACAGAGATTGGGGCTTCCGGCAGCCACTGGATGCTGCTGGCGCAACAGAGGAATGCGGGTGAACCTGGCTTCGGCTGTGTCATCAGCATAAAGCAGCAGGTCGTCCATATCGGCATTGGCTGAGTAAAGGGCAAAGACCGCATGGGTGTGATAACGCCCCTGCCACGACTGCATCATGGCGGAAGCCTCATCACGCAGCCGCTGTTTCTCGGCCAAAGGCTTACCACTCATGCCCCAGGCATGATAGAAATAAAGCCAGTTGATGTAGGGTACTACTTCGTCTATATCGTATGTGAGGACCTGCGGGTGCATTCTTTAAACTTTAAACATTAAACATTCCCTCAAGGCATTTGTATTAACTTCTTAACGCCTCCTGAATTTTGCTTCTGAATTTAACTTCTGAACAGAATGGGCTGTCCCTTAACAGAGGCATCGAAAGCACCCTTGTCGTAGACGAGACGGCCATTACAGAAGGTCTGCTCCACTCGCCACTGGAACTCGTGGCCCTCCATAGGACTCCAGCTGCACTTACTCTGAATCTGGTCGCGAGTCAGTATCCAGGGAGCATGGGGACGAACGATGACGATATCGGCCTGATAACCCTCGCGCAGGAAACCACGCTTCTGTACTTCGAAGAGACGAGCTGGCTGATGAGCCATCAGCTCTACCATCCGCTCGAGGGTAAGCACGCCCTCGTCTACCAGTTCGAGCATGGTGACCAAGGAGAACTGAACCATCGGCATGCCCGAGGCAGCCTTGGCGCAACCTCCCTGCTTGTCTTTCCACTCATGGGGAGCATGGTCAGTACCTATGGTGGCGATTCTGCCGTCAGTCAGAGCCTTGCGCAATGCCGTGCGGTCGGACAGGGTCTTGATGGCAGGGTTGCACTTGATGAGCGCCTTCTTGGTAGCATAATCCGCCTCGGTGAAATAGAGGTGGGCAATGACAGCCTCACCCGTCACCGAGGAACCTGGCGTAAAGAGGTCGAGCTCGCGAGCCGTTGTGACGTGTGCGATATGCAGACGAGTGCCATACTCATGGGCCAGCTGCACAGCCAGGCGACTACTCTCATAGCAGGCCTGTTCGCTGCGTATCGCGGGATGAAACTCTACCGCGGGATCATCGCCATACCGCTTCTTGAAGGCTGCCATATTGCTGTTGATGATGTCGGTATCCTCGCAATGAGCCATCAAGGGCAAGTCGAGATCGTGAGCTGCCTGAAAGATGCGGCGCAGCGACTCAGCCTTGTCGACGAGCATATTGCCAGTGCTGGAGCCCATGAAGAGCTTGATACCGGGAATGCGATGACGGTCCAACTGGGAGAAACTCTCCACATTGTCATTGGTGGCGCCGTAGAAGAAGGCATAGTTGACATGACTTTTTTGGCTGCCGAGAGCCGTCTTGTCGGCCAGGGCTTCGAGTGTAGTGGTCTGAGGCACCGTGTTGGGCATGTCGAAATAAGAGGTGACGCCGCCAAAGGCTGCGGCCCTGCTCTCACTCTCGATGTCGGCCTTGGCGGTGAGTCCGGGCTCACGGAAATGCACATGGTCGTCGATCACTCCTGGCATAACAAAACACCCCGAGGCATCGACTGTCTTGTCGAAACTGCCACGAGGTGCTTCTTCGCCATTATAAATATGTGTTATCTGTTCGCCATCGACAACGAGGTATCCTCGGAATGTCTTTCCCTCGTTGACGATAGTCCCATTTTTTATCAATGTTTTCATACCTGCTTATTCTTTTTTTTCTGGAATGGTAGGACGCGCCAGGTCGTTGGGTGTAGGCGCTGGCGCTGCTTCGGGCGCAGGCTGGGCTGACACGGCAGGAGCTCCGGGCTGCATATCGCGGGTTCCGTTCATGATCTGCTCGTTCTCCTGAGCCTTCTGATAATAGTCCTTTACATAAGAGTCGTTCTTGAAATGGTCGGTGGCCTTGCTCATGATGTCCTCTATCCATGGGGTGAGCATGGGATACTGATTGCCCATGGTGACGAGGAAGAAGACGCCAGCTCCGAGCACATTGTCGAAGTTATCGGTCACGAAAGTAGTCACCAACTTGTCTTCCTGTTCAGCCAGGCGGTTGGCCTCAGCTGTGAGCTGACGGGTCACGACGTTCATGTCGCTTCCGTTCATGATGGCCTGGTCGTGCTTATGTACAAGTTCGCGCTGCTGGTTCTGCAGCTGCTGATATTTCTTGAAGAAACCAAACAACTTGTCGTTGAGAGGGCTTCCGCTTACCACCTGCTGTGTATCGTCAAGCTTGACCGTGATGGCTCCGCTCTCCAGGACAAGGGGCAACACGGGCTCATCGTCCATAAAGATATTGGCCATTCTTACAGAATCAAGTGTGCCGTCGAAATGGAACTGTCCGTGAACGACGTCACAGGAGTCGACGCTCTTGAACTCTGCGTCCTTCAAAACTTTCAGGTAGAGCATACGTCCGTCCAACGTGCTCACATTGGAAGTTCCGGTTATGTCGTAACTGTTGGCACACGATGTCAACGCCAATAAGGAAATAAATGCGTAAAATATCTTGTTCATAAGCTGTTTCTATTTCGGCTAACAAAAGTACAATGTTAAATTGAAGTACGAAAAAAAATTTATGCTATTTAATTGAATATTGCATGTATTTAGGTTTTATTTGCATTCTTCCTTTTTCAATTCATGCGAAATACGGTGTGTGGTGTACAATTCGATGAGGGCTGCCACCAACAGAAACACCACCCACTTGTTGTAGAAATAGGTGATATAGGTCTCGTAGTTGGAAAACCAGTTGCGGGCAAAGGCATAGACTGTATCTACCATCGAGATGCCCGACAGCACGAAGAAGATGTCGGCCACTGCCTGAATGCGCTTCAGACGGTGAACCACCTGCGACGAGCCTTCATAGAGTTGCATCGATTGCATCACACTGAAAGCTACCGTGCCCAAGAGAAAAAGCCAGCTGGTGTAAAGGGTCAGCTGGGGATAAATCATATAACCGAAGGCGAAGCAGCCTGCGCCTATCACCATCAACACTCCTCCTAATATAAAAATAAATGTTTGAATCTTATTCAGTTGTTTCATTGTCTTGTTCGTTGTCATTATTCGGTAAATCTGTACTCAGCACAAAAATATCCTCGTCATCAGCCTTCATGAAATAGCGCTCACGGGCTATCCGCTCGTAAGCCCTGCCGCCATGATTCATCTCATGCCACATCTGGATGTCATTCTGATAGAGAGTGGTGTACTTGTCTATCTCCAACTGCAGGTTATGGATCTGAACTTTATATTTTATATGCTGCATGATGCTGTTGTCGTCGATGAAACCGACCACCAGCACGCCCACCACAATCACTATAAGATACTTATAATGAGAGAGGTAGTTCCATATTATACTCAATCTTCTGCTCATTAATTTATGAATTTGTTTGCAAAGATAATATTTTTTTGTTATCTTTGCATCATCATTTAAGAAAAAATAATGGAAGAATATATTGTTTCTGCAAGAAAGTACCGTCCGATGACCTTTGATTCGGTTGTAGGACAGAGCGCTCTGACCACAACGCTCAAGAATGCCGTGAAGAGCGGCAAGCTGGCTCATGCCTATCTGTTCTGCGGTCCAAGAGGTGTAGGAAAGACCACCTGTGCACGCATCTTCGCCAAGGCCATCAACTGCGAGCACCCCAAGGAGGACGGCGAGGCATGCAACGAGTGCGAGAGCTGCAAGTCGTTCAACGAACAGCGGTCGTACAACATCTTTGAGCTCGACGCCGCCAGCAACAATGGTGTGGACCACATCAAGGAGCTGATGGAGAAGACTCGCATACCGCCACAGATCGGAAAGTACAAGGTGTTTATCATCGACGAGGTACACATGCTCAGCTCTGCTGCCTTCAATGCCTTCCTTAAGACACTGGAGGAGCCGCCACAGCACGTCATCTTCATCCTCGCCACCACCGAGAAACACAAGATTCTGCCTACCATCCTGAGCCGATGCCAGATATACGACTTTGAGCGCATGACCGTGCCCAACACCATCAACCACCTCAAGATGGTGGCTGAGAAGGAAGGCATCAGCTACGAGGAGCAGGCGCTGGCAGTAATAGCCGAAAAGGCTGACGGAGGTATGCGCGACGCTCTCTCGATATTCGACCAGGCGGTGAGTTTCTGCCAGGGCAACCTGACCTATCAGAAGGTGACAGAAGACCTCAACGTGCTGGACAGCGACAATTACTTCAAACTGATAGACTGTGCACTGGAGAACAACGTGTCGGAGATGATGCTCCTGCTGAACGGCATCTTGGACAAGGGATTCGACGGTGGCAACATGATACAGGGTCTGGCACTGCATGTACGTAACGTGCTGATGGCGAAAGATGCCAAGACGCTTCCCCTATTGGAAACCAGCGAGGCTCAGAAAGCCAAATATCAGCAACAGGCTCAGAAGGCGCCTACACCATTCTTATATAAGGCGCTGCAGATAGCCAACAAATGTGACATCAACTACCGACAGAGTTCAAACAAACGACTGCTGGTGGAGCTCACACTGATAGAGATCGGACAGATCACCCAGCCCGAGGACAAAGACATTCCGAGTGCGGGGCGTACGCCCAATAGATTAAAATCCCTGTTTCAGAAAATCATAGCCCAGCTGAAGCCTGCCATTCAGGGTGCAGGTGCTGAGCTTAAAGGCAACGGTGAGGAGAGCAACGAAAAAACTCCTCAGACTGCTGTCAAGCCCCTTCATGCTTCGGAAAACGAAGCTAACAACGAGGCTGCCGATAACAAACATCAAGTAAAACCCATCAGCAAAGGCGCCGTCAAACTGGGAACCATCGGCATGACCTTCAGCAACCTGAAGAAAAACATGGAGATGGTAAAACAGCAGTTGAACCCTACCGCCGACGTGAAAGCCATCAGAAGCACTGATGACTCCGAACAATGCGAATTCAACGAAGACGCCCTGCAGTATCAGTGGATGGGAATGTGCGTACGCATGGCACAGAACAACAAAGAACTCATAGGTCTGTCGCACCGTATGCAGGCCATCAAGCCCAAGCTGACGAAATGCCCCAACATAGAAATTGTCGCCGACAACCAACTGTTGCTCGACGACATGCAAAACATTAAAAACAGAATCAGAAACACACTGGTTCGGGGATTGCACAACACCAACATCGTCATCTCCTACCGACTTTCTCACAAAGAGGAAGTCAAGAAGATTCTCAACAAGAGAGAGGTGCTGGAGAATATGAGAAAGGAAAACCCAGCCTTGGACAAGCTTTGCAATACGCTGAAGCTGGTGATGACATGATGGTTTATCGGAAGTTAAAGGAGTTAAGACAACACATTTCCTCAAATGCTATTGTCTTAACTCCTTTAACTCTTTAAAAAATCTCCTTAAAAAAATCTCCTTAAATCAGCGACATTCCCGCTTTCTCACATTCCTCGCGCATTTCCTCAGGCCATATACTTGCCTGAATCTCGCCGATGTGAGCTTTATGCAACAGAACCATACAGAGACGGCTCTGGCCGATACCGCCACCAATGCTCAATGGCAACTTGCCGCCAAGCAACTGCTTGTGGAAATAGAGTTTCTCGCGGTCTTCCTTGCCTTCCAACTTCAACTGGCGCAACAGACTCTCCTTGTCCACACGAATACCCATGGAACTCAACTCGAAACTTCTGCCCAATACAGGATACCAGATCAGAATATCGCCATTAAGACCTGGCAAACCATTCTCAGCCACCGTACTCCAGTCATCGTAGTCGGGAGCTCGGCCATCATGCTTCTTTCCATCGCTCAACTTGCAACCGATTCCCTCGATGAATACGGCACCATACTTCTCGCAGATGGCATCCTCACGCTCCTTGGGAGTCTTGTCAGGATACATATCCAACAACTCCTGGGCATGAATAAAGTGAATCTCTTTGGGCAGGAAAGGCTTAATCTGTGGATAATGCTCACAGGTGAGATACTCAGTGCGCAAAATGGCAGCATAGATGCGACGAACCACATCGTGAAGGAAAGCCAACGTGCGGTCTTTCTTCTCGATCACTGCCTCCCAGTCCCACTGGTCTACATAGAGAGAGTGAAGGTTGTCCAACTCCTCGTCGGCACGGATGGCATTCATATCTGTATACACGCCATAACCAGGCTCTATCTCATACTCCGCCAAGGTAAGGCGCTTCCACTTAGCCAGCGAGTGAACCACCTCAGCCTGGGCGTCGCCCAAGTCCTTGATGGGGAAGGTTACAGGACGCTCCACACCGTTGAGGTCATCATTGATACCTAAACCTTTCAACACAAAGAGAGGTGCTGTCACACGACGAAGACGCAACTCTGTAGCCAAGTTCTGCTGGAAGAACTCTTTTATCAACTTGATTCCCATCTCGGTCTGACGCATGTCCAGCAATGCCTGATAACCGATAGGCTTTATAAGCTTACTCATTTTTTGCATTAGTATTTAAAATTCTGTGCAAAGATACAAAATTATTATCATACTGCAACTATTCCGAACAATATTTTTATATTTTGTTAATCATTTTATCCATTTTCCTTTCTTTTTGTATAGACTTTATGCACTTTTTACTAACTTTTCCGACTTTTCGGCTCTCATACCGCACCAAATGACGAAAGAAAGCAACGTGTACTCACTTTATTCATTCAAAATTTGGTCAATTCAAATAAAATCTGTATTTTTGCAAACGTATATGCCAACGTACAGCACGTTTCCTATACCTTATTATATATAAGGGCTCCGTAGCTTAGCTGAATAGAGCGTCAGATTCCGGTTCTGAAGGTCCTGGGTTTGAATCCCAGCGGAGTCACTAATTATAGTAAAAAACTGCAGTTTCACAAGGGAGGAAGTGAGAGAAGTTAGTGTCTAAACTCCAAAACTTCTGAACCCAGCGAAAGTTCTATTTTCAAAATTATGGACTTAGTAGAAAGATTTATCAATTACACCAAATTCGACACACAGTCGAGCGAAGACTCCGACAGTGTGCCCAGCACTTCGAAACAGTTGGAATTTGCCAAGTACCTGAAAAAGGAGTTGGAGGACGAAGGACTCAGTGATGTGGAGATGGACGACATGGGTTACGTCTACGCCACACTGAAAGGCAATACCAAGAAGGAAACACCTACCATTGGCTTCATTTCACACATGGACACCAGTCCTGATGCAAGTGGCAAGGATGTCAAGGCAAGAATCATACGCAACTATGATGGAAACGACATCGAACTGAGCCCTGGCATCATATCAAGTGTGAGCAAGTTCCCTGAGCTGAAAGCCCATAAGGGCGAAGACATCATCGTCACAGACGGCACCACTCTGCTGGGAGCCGACGACAAGGCTGGTATTGCCGAAATCGTACAGGCGATGTGCTATCTGCGCGACCACAACGAAATCAAGCACGGCGACATACGTGTAGGCTTCAACCCTGACGAGGAGATCGGTATGGGAGCTCATCATTTCGATGTAGACAAGTTTGCCTGCGACTGGGCTTACACCGTTGACGGCGGCGACTTGGGCGACCTCGAATACGAGAACTTCAATGCCGCTGGTGCAAAAATCAAGATCAAGGGTGTGAGCGTGCATACCGGTTATGCCAAGGGCAAGATGGTGAACGCCAGCCGACTCGCCGTAGAGTTCCAGAACATGATTCCTGAGGACGAGACGCCAGAGGCTACCGAGGGCTACCAGGGTTTCTATCACCTCATTGGCATCGAGAGCCGATGCGAGGAAGCCAAGCTCAGCTACATCATCCGCGACCACGACCGCAGCAAGTTCGAAGACCGCAAGAAATTCATTGCCGACTGCGCCAAGAAACTCAACGAGAAATACGGCGAGGGAACCTGCACGGCCGAGATCAACGACCAATACTACAACATGAAGGAGAAGATAGACCCCAACATGCATGTCATCGACATCGTGTTGAGAGCCATGCAGGAAAGCGGAGTTCCTCCTCGCGTGGAACCTATCCGTGGCGGAACCGACGGAGCACAGCTCAGTTTCAAAGGTCTGCCCTGTCCCAACATCTTCGCCGGTGGCGTCAACTTCCATGGTCCTCACGAGTTCGTCAGCATACAGGTCATGGAGAAAGTAGTTCAGACCATCGTCAAAATAGCAGAAATAACAGCCGAATACAACGACTAATCATAAGAAGTAAAGGAGCTTCATGATGCCAACAAAACCTAAACACCACATCAGGTTCTGGCTCATGAGCTCCTTTGCTTTTAGAAAGAAACTCAACTTTCACAAATGGGGAAGTTAAAGAAGTTAAATTAGAAAGTCATGGCAGAAATTCCATTCCTCATAAAAGACCTCGCACTCATCCTGATGGTAGCAGGAATTGTTACCCTCTTGTTCAAGAAACTCAAGCAACCCCTTGTGTTAGGCTATATCGTGGCAGGTTTCCTGGTCTCTCCCCACATGCCCTACACCATGTCAGTGATCGACGACAACGACATTCAGACCTGGGCAGACATCGGCGTCATCTTCACCCTGTTCTCGCTCGGACTCGATTTCTCGTTCAAGAAGATCGTGAAGATGGGAGCATCGCCCATCATCTCCACCGTCGTCATCGTGTTCTGTATGATGATGCTGGGCATCAGCGTGGGTCATGGATTCGGCTGGAACAAGATGGACTGCATCTTCCTCGGAGGCATGCTTGCCATGAGTTCCACCACCATCATCTATAAGGCCTTCGACGACATGGGACTGCGGCAACAGAAGTTTGCCGGTATGGTGATGAGTGTGCTCATTCTGGAAGACATTCTTGCCATTGTCATGATGGTGATGCTTTCGGCCATCGCAGGAGGAAGCACACCCGACGGCGAACAGATGTTTGAGTCGGTCATCAAGATTGTCTTCTTCCTCATCCTGTGGTTCATCGTGGGCATCTTTGCCATCCCACTCTTCCTCAGGTCTGTGCGCAAACTCATCAACAGCGAGACGCTTCTCATCGTGTCCCTCGGACTCTGCTGCGGCATGGCGGTACTGTCCACCAAGGTGGGATTCTCCAGTGCTTTCGGTGCCTTCGTCATGGGCAGCATCCTTGCCGAGACCATTGAGGCAGAGAAAATCATCAAACTGGTAGAGCCTGTTAAAAACCTCTTCGGAGCCATCTTCTTTGTGTCGGTGGGTATGCTGGTTGATCCACAGATCCTGGTCGACTATGCCCTGCCTATCCTTGCCCTTGTGCTCACCATCCTGATAGGTCAGGCTGTATTGGGAACCTTTGGTTTCATGCTGGGTGGTGAGTCGCTCAAGTCGGCCATGCGATGCGGCTTCTCCATGGCTCAGATAGGCGAGTTCTCGTTCATCATCGCCTCGTTGGGATTGTCTTTGGGTGTCATCAGCAAGTTCCTGTATCCTGTGGTCGTGGCGGTTTCGGTCATCACCACCTTCCTTACACCTTATATGATACGCCTTGCCACGCCAAGCTACCAGGTCATGGAGAAGCATCTGCCCAACAAGTTGATCACAGCACTCAACCATCTGGCGACCAACCGCCCATCCACCACACAACAGAGCAAATGGAAGGCGCTCCTCAGACAGATGACTGTCAACACCGTGGCCTACTCCATCCTGAGTGCAGCTGTCATAGCCTTGATGTTCACGTTCGTACTTCCCTTAATGCGCAACCTACTGCCAGGCTGGCGACTCCACTGGTACGCCAATGCCATCACGGGCGTGCTCACTGTCATCTTCATAGCACCCTTCCTGCGTGCCATCGTGATGAAGAAAAACCACAGCAACGAGTGGAAACGACTGTGGGTGGAGAGCAGCATCAACCGCATACCGCTCCTCTCCACCATCGTGGTGAGGTTTATGATAGCCCTGGGCTTTATCTTCTATATCTGCAACTTCCTGAGCCGGTTTACCGATGCGCTGATGATCAGCATCGGTATTGTGGCGGTATTGCTCATCATCGTTTCCAGAAGAACGAAGAAACGAAGCATCAAGATGGAGCGTCTGTTCATCCGCAACCTTCGCTCACGCGACATCGAGGCACAGGTGAAGGGCACCAAACGGCCTCTGTACGAGGGACACCTGCTCGACCGAGACATCCACATCAGCGAGTTTGAGGTGCCTGAAGACTCTACCTGGTGCGGACACACACTGAGAGAACTCAACCTGCGTCAGCGCTTCGGCATCGACATGAGCAGCATCTATCGCGGATCAAGAAGAATCAACATCCCCAACGGCGACACCACTATATTCCCCTGCGACAAACTGCAGATCATCGGCAATGACGAACAGACACAGAAGTTCAACAACGCCCTGCAGACTGAACTTGTACCCGAGGACTTGGATATAGAGAAAAGAGAGATGAAGCTTCGCCAGCTGGTAATCAGTGGAAAGAGTGAGTTCTGCGGCAAGACCTTGGGCGAAAGCGGAATCCGTGACAAATACGACTGTATGGTTGTCGGACTGGAAGAAGGCTTGGAGAGTCTCACCAAAATTTCGCCTTCCTACACCTTCCAGAAAGGCGACATCATCTGGATAGTTGGCGAAGAGGCGGCCCTGCAGAAAATCATGAATAAGAATTAGGAAGGGAGAGATTTCAGGAGTTATGGAGTTATGGAGTTAAGGAGTTAAGGAGTTAAGGAGTTAAGACAATAGCATTTGAGGAAATGTGTTATGTTAAATGGGTAATGTTTAATTTTCAATCCACAAAGGCTATTGGTTATCACTTCTAACGACCGAAGGGAGTGATAACTTCTTTAACTTCCGCGAATTAAGGCTGTTGTATTAACTCCCTTAACTCCTTAACTCCTTTAACTCCAGAACAAATCTCCTTAATTTAGTAAATGCGTGGTCCAAATATAGCTGTACCTACACGAACCAAAGTGGCTCCATGCTGGATAGCTATCGGATAGTCATGACTCATGCCCCAGCTGCGCTCACAGAACGCTTCATCATCGGCAAAGTACTTGGCTTTCACCTCATCGAAGAAGCGAGCAGCCGTGTCAAACTCGCGGGCTATCTGCTCGGTGTCATCCGTATTAGATGCCATCATCATCAGTCCACAAATCTGCACATGCTCCATTGAACGCCATTCTCCTTCTTCCAACAAGGCACGGCAAGCGTCCAATGTCAGTCCGTACTTGGTCTCTTCCGCAGCAATATGAAGTTCCAACAACACCTTCACCACCCTGTCGTGCTTGGCAGCCTGCTTGTTGATTTCCTTCAACAACTTGAGACTGTCCACAGCTTCTATCATACTGATGTAAGGCGCTATGTACTTCACCTTGTTGGTCTGCAGATGACCGATGAAATGCCATTCTATGTCTTTGGGCAGGTCTGCCACCTTCTTGGCAAGTTCCTGCTCATGACTCTCTCCAAAAATTCGTTGTCCCTCTGCATAGGCAGCCGCCAAATACTCCTTGGGATGAAACTTGCTGATGGCGACCAGACGAACACCCTTAGGCAGCTGGTCTAACACCTCATGCAAGTTTTTTGCTACATCATACATTATATTATATTATAGTATTCAAGTTTCGCAAGCTCAGAAGTTAAAGGAGTTAAAGGAGTTATCGCTCCCTACGGTCGCTGAGGAGTTAAGACAACAGTCTTTTTGGCGTATTTTTTTAAGCAGCAAGACATACGTCTTAACTCCTTAACTCCCTTAACTCCTTTAACTTCCTGATATGCGAAAGTTCAGGTATTATTGAACTTTAGCAAGTTTTTATGCCTCTTCGTACTCTGGCTTGTCGTTCTTCTCTTCCTTGTTTTCTCCAGGAACAGTATGTTCAAACACGTCCATCACCTTGGTCTCAGCCAGAGCCACAACATCATAATCGTTCATGGTCTTACCCATCACCTCGTCGATATAGCGCAGGGCACGAGCAAGCGACTTGGCCTGCACCAGGTAGTTGACGGTGGTACGCTTCTCCTTCTCGGTTTTGTCATCAATGGTGATAAACGACAACTTGGCCTTGTACCATTTGTCGTCGCCATCCATATCACTGAAGAACACCTCACCATAGGCAGCCTTGCTGATGCCCGACACCTTAAATTCGCCAGACACATAGACAGCCATCTCGTCGGTGATACGACTCTCAGCCTCGGTAAAGCTCAGCGCGTCTACTACATAAGCCTCGGTAACTGGCTTCTCGGAGCCATCCTCCTGTGCCTTGGTGTATCTTACTTTGGTTTCAAACCATGTACTCATTCTTGATCTCATAACGATTCGTTTTTAATTGGTCATTAATATTAAAATAGAACTCGCGCAAGTACAGAAACTATCTTCTTGAGAAGTTATTTTTTTAAGAAGTTAGAGAAGTTAAAGAAGTTATCACTCCCTTCGGTCGTTAGAAGTTATAGCCAATAGCCTTGGAGGAAATGTTAAACATTTTATTTCATGTCCACAAAAGCATTTGTCTTAACTCCAGAGATATCTCCTTAACTCCAGAGAAATCTCCTGGACTCCCAAAAGACTCCCTCTTGCGAAAATTCCGTATCTTTTTCGAGATGCAAAGTTATAAAAAAGAAAGCATAAGAACAACACAATGCTACAGAATTTAATAAAAAATAAAAAATCTGTCGTTTCTTTTCTCAAATATCACTGAAATTTCTTACCTTTGCATCCGAAAGCAAAACAAGCACATTTGTATTTGCAAAACTATTAATATAGAAAACTCAACTTTCGCGCGTGCGGGAAGTTAACTCCTGAACCTGCGAAAGTTCAACAGAAAGTATTAAAGATGCCTGAAATATCAGTACGTGGACTTGAAATGCCAGAGTCGCCTATCAGAAAATTGGCGCCTCTTGCTGCCGCAGCAAAAAAACGAGGAGTCAAGGTGTATCACCTCAACATCGGTCAGCCCGACCTCCCTACTCCTCAGTGTGGTCTTGATGCACTGAAGCATATCGACCGCACCATTCTGGAGTATTCTCCCAGCCAGGGCTATCTTAGCTATCGCGAGAAACTGGTGGATTACTACAAGAAGTTCAACATCAACATTACTGCCGACGATATTATCATAACAGCAGGAGGTTCAGAGGCTGTGCTCTTTTCATTCATGAGCTGCCTCAATCCTGGCGACGAGATCATCGTGCCCGAACCTGCCTATGCCAACTATATGGCATTCGCCATCTCGGCAGGTGCCAAGATACGTACCATTGCCACTACGATAGAAGAAGGCTTCTCCTTGCCTAAGGTCGAGAAGTTCGAAGAGCTTATCAACGAGCGCACACGCGCCATCCTGATCTGCAACCCCAACAACCCTACCGGATATCTCTATACCCGCAGGGAGATGAACCAGATTCGCGACCTCGTCAAGAAATACGACCTCTACCTCTTCTCTGATGAGGTATACCGTGAGTACATCTATACCGGAAGCCCCTATATCAGTGCCATGCACCTCGAAGGCATCGAGCAGAACACCGTGCTTATCGACTCAGTATCGAAGCGTTACAGCGAGTGCGGTATCCGTGTGGGTGCCCTCATCACCAAGAATGCCGAGATACGCAAGGCGGTGATGAAGTTCTGCCAGGCTCGTCTTTCTCCACCCCTTATCGGACAGATTGTAGCCGAGGCCTCTCTCGATGCGCCAGAAGAGTACTATCGCGATGTGTACGATGAGTACGTAGAGCGACGCAAGTGCCTCATCGACGGACTCAACCGCATACCCGGTGTCTACTCTCCTATTCCTATGGGAGCCTTCTACACCGTGGCCAAACTGCCTATCGACGATTCCGAAAAGTTCTGCCGTTGGTGCCTTGAAGAGTTCGAATACGAGGGCGAGACCATCATGATGGCTCCTGCCTCCGGCTTCTATACCACTCCCGGTGCAGGCAAGAACCAGGTGCGTATGGCTTACGTACTGAAAAAAGACGATCTGGACCGTGCACTCATAGTACTTGCCAAGGCTTTGGAGGCTTATCCAGGACGCGTTGAGGACGAAGGAATATAATATGCATTTTCCAATATTATATGCATTTTCCATTACAACATGCATTTTCCACTTTTCATAGCTAAAAGATTATACAGCGAGCAGGGCGACAAACGAAAAGTTTCTCGCCCTGCCATACATATTGCCACTGCCGGAGTAGCCATCGGACTTGCCGTCATGATTATCTCCGTCTGTGTGGTGCTGGGATTCAAACACACCATCCGCGACAAGGTCATCGGCTTCGGAAGCCATATACAGGTGGCCGACTTCCTCACCCTGCAGCAGATGGAACAATACCCCATCGTCATCGACGACTCCATGATCGACGTCTTGAAACATATTCCCGATGTGGCTCACGTTCAGCGCTTTGCCATGAAGGAAGGAATCCTCAAGACCGACAGCGACTTCCTGGGCGTGGCATTCAAGGGAGTGGGTCCCGAGTTCGACTCCACCTTCATCCACAACAACATGGTGGAGGGAAGCATTCCTCATTTCTCCGACAGCGTGAGTCACAACAAGATTGTTGTCTCTCAGTTGATGGCAGACAAACTGCACCTGAAGTCAGGACAGCGCATCTTTGCCTATTTCTTCGACAACAACGGTGTACGCACGCGAAGGTTTACCATTGCGGGCATCTACCAGACCAACCTGAAGAAATACGACGAGACCATCGTCTTCACCGACCTCTATACGGCCGTCAAACTCAACGGATGGGAAAGCGACCAGGCGAGCGGAGCCGAGCTTTCCGTCGACAACTTCGACAACCTTGACATGGTAGAGAGTCGGGTAATCAGCAAGGTGAAAGGCACAGTAGACCATTATGGCGAGACCTACAGCAGTGCCACCATCAAGGAACTGAACCCACAGATTTTCCAATGGCTCGACCTCATGGATCTCAACGTATGGATCATCCTCGCCCTGATGCTCATCGTGGCAGGCGTGACGATGATCAGCGGCTTGCTCATCATCATCCTGGAACGCACCTCGATGATAGGCATCCTGAAGGCTTTGGGCGCACGCAATAAGACCATCCGCCACACCTTCATGTGGTTTGCCGTCTTCATCATCGGCAAGGGAATGCTCATCGGCAATGTCCTGTCTTTAGGACTCTTAGCGCTTCAGCAAGCCTTCGGCATCATCAAGTTGGACGCACAGACCTATTATGTGAGCACCGTTCCCGTAGAGATCAATGCCCTGTATATCGTGGCGCTCAATGTGGCAACACTCCTCATCAGCGTCTTCATGCTGGTGGCACCCAGCTACCTCATCTCACATATCCATCCAGCCAAATCGATGCGATATGAATAATCACAACAGCATTATAGCCCTCATTAATGGGCTATAATGCAAGAAAAACCACTTTTTTTCCCTTTTTATTCATTTTGTGCACATATTTTTTTGTTGTGTGCAGAAATTAATGTATCTTTGCACAAAATTTTGTAAACTGTGCAATGAATTCAATACCAAGTTTCAACTCGTATATTGAGCAAAGCATCATCAATAATTGGCATTTGGATGCTCTTACCGATTACAAAGGAGCAACACTGCAATATCATGATGTAGCCAGAAAGATAGAAAAGCTCCACATCCTGTTCGAGAACAGCGGTGTGATAAAGGGCGACAAGATAGCTGTTTGCGGACGAAATAGCAGCCAGTGGGCAGTAGCCTTCCTGGCCATTGTTACCTATGGTGCCATCGTGGTTCCTATACAGAATGAGTTCAAGCCCGAACAGATTCACAACATCGTAAACCACAGCGAGAGCAAGATGCTCTTCGTGGGCGATGTAGTAGCCACAGAAATCAATGCCGAAGAGATGCCCTCGCTCGAAGGTATCGTCTATCTTCCCGATTTCTCGCTCAACCTTTCCCGTTCTGAGAAACTCACTTATGCCCGCGAACATCTCAATGAAATCTTCGGACACAAGTATCCCAAATATTTCCGCAAAGAACATATCAAGTATCATGTTGACGACCCTGAGGAGTTGGCAATGATCAACTATACCAGCGGTACTACAGGTTTCTCTAAGGGAGTGATGCTGCCCTATCGTGCCCTCTGGGGCAACTTAGACTATCTCATGGACACCGTAAAACCCAAGATAGGCAAGAACTGCAACATCCTCTCCACCCTGCCCATGGCTCACATGTACGGGTTGATGACCGAGTTTATCTTCAATATCGTATTGGGCAACCACATCTTCTTCCTCACCCGCCAGCCCAGCCCTACACTGATTTCCGAGGCTCTCAACGAGACGAAGCCCGACATCATCTTCGCCGTGCCATTGGTGATCGACAAGATCGTAAGAAAGCATGTGTTCCCACGCGTGCAGACCAACTGGGTCAGACTGCTTACCAACATGCCTGTACTGAGCAAGCGCATCAAGGAGAAGATACGCGAGTTTGTGCTGGGCGAGTTTGGCGAGCATCCTTACGAGGTCGTAGTAGGCGGTGCGCCTCTCAACAAGGAGATAGAGAACTTCTTTGTCAGCATCGGCTTCCCCATCGCCATGGGTTACGGAACCACCGAGACAGCTCCCCTCATCACCTTTGCCCATCAGGACGACTACGTGGCAGGAAGCTGTGGCGTGGCTGTGAAGCACATGGAGGTAAAGGTGCTGAGCGACGACCCACAGAACGTACCTGGCGAGTTGGTTTGCCGTGGCATCAATGTGATGAAAGGATACTACAAGAATCCCGAGGCTACCCATGCTGTCATCGACAAGGACGGTTGGTTCCATACTGGCGACCTGGCCACCATGAGCGCCGACGGACATTTCTTTATCAAGGGACGCAGCAAGAATATGCTCTTAGGTGCCAACGGACAGAACATCTACCCCGAAGAGATAGAAGACAGACTCAACTCGATGGCATTGGTCAGCGAGAGCATCATTGTTCAACGAAACAACAAACTCGTGGCGCTGATCCACCCCGACTATGACGAGGCTTCATCCATGGGCTTTACCGCTGAGGACCTGGAGCACATCATGGATCAGAACCGTGTGGAGCTCAACTCCCAGATGCCATCGTTTGCCAAGATTTCCAGCATCCAGATACACGAAAACGAGTTTGAGAAGACTGCCAAGAAATCCATCAAGCGCTACCTGTATCAAGAGGCAGCCTCATAAACCACTTAGACAATTCTATTAGAATACAAGCATATGGAGATACCAAGCTTTAATGCACTTATCCAAAAGAGCATCATCGACCATTGGGACATGGATGCTCTTACCGACTACAAGGGAGCTACCTTGCAGTTTCACGATGTAGCACGCAAAATAGAGAAATTGCACATCATGTTCGAGAATTCTGGCGTAGTAAAAGGTGACAAGATTGCCCTTTGCGGCAGAAACAGCGCCAACTGGGCAGTGGCCTTCCTGGCAACTCTTACCTATGGAGCTGTCGCCGTGCCTATCCTGCACGAGTTTATGCCAGAGCAAATCCATAACATCGTCAACCATAGCGATGCCAAACTGCTGTTTGTGGGCGATGTCGTTGCCACACAGATTGACGCTACCAAGATGCCCGGATTAGAGGGAATCATCTATATACCCGACTATTCTCTGGTGGTATCACGTACCGACAAACTCACCTACGCCCGCGAGCATCTCAACGAGATGTTCGGTATCAAGTTCCCTAAGTATTTCCGCAAGGAACACGTACATTATTATATTGAGGAGAACCCAGACCAGATAGCGCTCATCAACTACACCAGCGGTACTACAGGCTTCTCCAAGGGTGTCATGGTGCCTTACCGTGCACTCTGGAGCAACTTCGACTTTGCTATGAGTGTATTGCCCAAGGAGATCAAGGCGGGCGACCCTATCATCAGCATTCTTCCACTGGCTCACATGTATGGCATGGCGTTCGAGTTCCTCTTCGAGGTTCTTTCCGGTTGCCACATCTTCTTCCTCACCCGCATACCAAGTCCGGCTATCATCGCCGAGGCTTTCAGCCGCATCAAGCCAGCCATCATCATAGCTGTGCCGCTCATCATCGAGAAGATTATCCGCAAGAAGGTGTTCCCCAAGATTCAGAACAACCGCATGCGTATGCTTCTCCACATGCCTGTCATCAGCAAGAAGGTGCGCGAGAAGATATGCGAACAGGTGACACAGGCCTTCGGAGGCAACTTCTACGAGATTATTATCGGTGGTGCTGCCTTCAACAAGGAGGTGGAGAGCTTCCTGCATGGCATTGGTTTCAAATACACCGTGGGCTATGGTGCCACAGAGTGTGCGCCTATCATCTGCTATGAGGACTACAAATATTTCGTACCGGGTTCTTGCGGCAAGGCTGCCAAGAACATGATGGTGAAGATCGACAGTCCTGACCCCGAGAATATTCCTGGTGAGATCCTGGCAAAGGGTCCTAACGTGATGTTGGGATACTACAAGAACGAGGAAGCCACACGCAACACTATCGACAAGGACGGATGGTACCACACCGGCGACCTTGGCACAATGGATGGCGACGGCAATGTCTACATCAAGGGCCGCAGCAAGAACATGCTCTTGGGTGCCAGCGGTCAGAACATCTATCCTGAGGAGATTGAGGACAAGCTCAACTCTTTAGCACTCGTGAGCGAGAGTGTGGTGATACAGAAGGGCAACAAGCTCATTGGCTTGGTACATCCCGACTACGACGAGGCTCAGACACTCAACTTAGGCGAGAAAGAGCTGATGGATATCATGGAGCAGAACCGCCAGGAGCTCAACACCATGGTTCCTGCCTACTGCAAGGTGTCAGAAATAAGAATTCACAAAGAGGAATTCGAGAAAACTCCTAAGAAGAGTATCAAGCGATTCCTGTATACTGAATAAAGGAGTTAAGTTAAGGAGTTAAAGGAGTGAAGACAATAGTCTTCTCGCTAAAAATTACGACCTATACTTATCTTACAAAGCAGCACGCCCTGAAAGGGCAGAAGCTCTTAGCCCAGGGCAACACCCTGGGTTGTTATGTTCGCAAACTTGTCGCCCTGTAAGGGCAAAAGCTTTATTATTGCCTGAAGTTTTAAAGCTTTTGCCCTTACAGGGCGTCTTGCTGAATGCCTTTATACCCAGGGCGTTGCCCTGGGCTAAGAGCTTCTGCCCTTTCAGGGCGTGCTGCTTTTATGAGCTTCGATCATTCTGTTCAGGGCGTGCTGTTTCTGTGAGCTTCTTACCTTTACCTTCGGTCGGTGGCCGTTGGTTCAGGGCATGTGGGGCAAATATGCGAAATTTCAATAACCAAAAAGTCCTGCTTCACAATGATGAAGCAGGACTTTTTGGTTATAACATCTTTATAGCAACACACCCGAACGGATGCGGGACAATGTCTCAGGAGTCATTTGCAGATAGCTGGCAATGTATGTCAATGGAGCACGCAACACCACCTGAGGACTCAGTTCGCACAGACGCTTGTATTTGTTGGGCGCAGTCTCGAAACGCATCAGGTCGGCATGAACCTGCGACTGGATGAGACTCTCCTCCAGAATCTTACGATACAACATCTGAATGTTGACATTGCGGATGGCGGCAGCCTCCAGTTTCGACTTAGGCAAGATATAAACCAGGGTAGCCTCAAGAGCCTCCACCTGAAGACGAGAAGGCTCCTCCTTGAAAAGACTCTCGATACACATAAAGATGGTATGGTCGACGCCCAGATGCTCGGTCACCTCCTTGCCATTCTTATTATAGAACTGGCGCACAAGACCCTTCTCGATATAAGAGATACCACGACACACCTCACCTTCCGTAAGGATCATCTCGCCCTTGCCGTATTTCACAGGCTCCAGGATGCCCTCCAGGATGTCGAGCTCGTCGTGAGTCATCGTACTGTACTTACGCGCCAACTCCCTGGCAATATCACGCTTGGGAGTAATCGTCCTTAAATCATTCATTATTCTGCCTCCTTGATTTATGTTGCTTGATAGCTTTTATCTTACTTGAAATGATTAGTCGAGTTTCAATACGGCAAGGAATGCCTTCTGTGGCACCTCCACATTACCGATCTGCTTCATACGCTTCTTGCCCTTCTTCTGCTTCTCCAACAGCTTGCGCTTACGGCTTACGTCACCACCATAACACTTGGCTGTAACGTCCTTACGCACCTGCTTAATAGTTTCGCGTGCCACAATCTTGGCACCGATGGCAGCCTGGATAGCGATGTCAAACTGCTGACGGGGTATCAGGTCTTTCAACTTCTCACACATTCTGCGACCAAAGGCAACAGCATTCTCACGGTGGGTCAGGGTACTCAGGGCATCCACAGGCTCACCGTTGAGCAGAATGTCGAGCTTCACCAGGTCGGAAGGACGGAAGCTGTCTATGTGATAATCGAAGGAAGCATATCCCTTGGAGATGCTCTTCAGCTTATCATAGAAGTCGATAACGATTTCGCCAAGAGGCAGCATGAAGTGCAGCTCCACACGGTTGCCACTCACATACTCCTGCTTGATGAGCTCGCCTCGCTTGTCGAGACAAAGTTTCATGATAGGACCAATATAGTCGCACGATGTGATGATGGTGGCGCGGATATAGGGTTCCTCGATATGGTCGATCATCGTTGGGTCGGGCAGTCCCGAAGGATTGTGCACCTCTTTCTCGCCGCCCTGCTTGTCGTATACCATATAGGATACGTTGGGCACGGTGGTGATGACGTCCATGTTGAACTCGCGGTCGAGTCGTTCCTGTATGATCTCCATGTGGAGCAGACCCAAGAAGCCACAACGGAAACCGAAGCCTAAAGCAACAGAGCTCTCCGGCATAAAGGTGAGACTGGCATCATTGAGCTGCAGCTTCTCCAACGAGGCACGCAGGTTCTCGTAGTCGCTGGGGTCTATGGGATAGACACCGGCAAAGACCATAGGCTTCACCTCCTGGAAACCGGCAATGGCTTTCTCGCAGGGACGTGCAACATGGGTAATGGTATCACCCACCTTTACCTCAGTGGCGTTCTTGATACCCGAGATGATATATCCCACCTCGCCTGTTCCCAGTTCGTTGCGGGCTATCATGTCCATCTTCAGCACGCCGATCTCGTCGGCATCATATTCCATTCCTGTGTTGAAAAACTTCACCTTGTCGCCCTTGCGGATGGTTCCGTTCTCTATCTTGAAGTAGGCGATGATGCCACGGAAGGAGTTGAACACAGAGTCGAAGATCAGTGCCTGCAAAGGTGCCTTGTTGTCACCCTCGGGATGAGGCACACGGTTCACCACAGCCTCGAGCACATCCTCTACGCCCTCACCAGTCTTTCCTGAGGCACGCAGAATCTCCTCGCGCTTGCATCCGATGAGATCTACGATCTCGTCCTCCACCTCCTCGGGCATGGCCGAAGGCATGTCTATCTTGTTGATGACAGGAATGATTTCCAAGTCGTGCTCTATGGCCATATAAAGGTTGGAGATGGTCTGCGCCTGCACACCCTGTGTGGCGTCAACTACCAGGAGCGCTCCCTCGCAGGCAGCGATGGAACGTGAAACCTCGTAAGAGAAATCCACGTGTCCCGGAGTATCAATGAGGTTGAGGATATAGGTTTGTCCGTCATTTGCCTTGTACTCCATCTGGATGGCATGGCTCTTGATGGTGATACCTCTCTCTCGCTCCAAATCCATGTCGTCGAGCATCTGACCCTCAGTGATCTTGATGGTCTGTGTCTTCTCCAACAATCGGTCTGCCAGGGTACTTTTACCATGGTCTATATGTGCAATAATACAGAAATTTCGTATTTTGTTGATATTCTCCATAAAATATTTATACTTTAGGTTGCAAAATTACCTTATTTTTAGGAGAAAACCAATTTTTTCGAGCTTTTTTTTCGCATTTACTCAACTTTAGCAAGTTCAGAAGTTAGAGAAGTTAGAGCTTCTGACAGAAAAATCAGGATCAAATGTTGCAGAATTACGAATTTTGCAGTAACTTTGTGACAAAATTCAAAAACGAAGAAAAAAAGATGAAAAAGATTTTATTCGGTATCATGACTCTTGCCCTCATGGCATCATGCACTGAGAGCATGGAAGACAGGGCTGTACGCGAAGCCCGCGAATACACAGAGAAGGTATGTCCCACCCCTTACATCAACGACAGCCGTACCGACAGCGCTGTGTTTGACAAAGACTCACGCACTTATATTTATTATCTCAGCTTGCGCAACAAGGCTGACAATGCCGAGGCGATAGCCCTGAACCGTAACAAACTGCACAATCTGCAGAAACAGGCACTCGACAACAACCCGGCGCTCAAGAGCTATAAGGAAGCCCACTTCTCCTTCCGTTTCATCTACCGTTCGGCTTCCAATCCCCAGAAAATTTTGTTGGACGATACGTTCAAGTACTAAAGCTTGAACATATCGCCATGCTAAATTAATATCCCATTTGCTGAAGGGCAGTAGCCAACTGGTCTGGACAACTGGTTGGCTTGTTGCCGCAGGTGATGCCTTTCAGTCGGGCTATCACGTCCTTGGCCTTCATGTTTCTTATCAGAGCGCATACGCCCTTGGTGTTGCCGTCACAACCGCCGATAAACTCAGCATCCCTTACTGTTCCGTCCTCATCCACACTGATGCAGATGTACTTTGAACAGGTGCCGTGTGTCTGATAGGTCACCTTCTGCAACTTATCCTGATTTTCGTTGTTAGAATTAATCATAATGTTTTCTCCTTATTTTAAAGCTT
>ULUS01002270.1_pt1 | contig 24830 bp, 25 predicted proteins | sample 1958761 | NCBI WGS metagenome assembly ULUS01 (sample SAMEA4835767, study PRJEB28245) | human gut metagenome | biome: gut microbiome; material: fecal sample | place: Denmark | collected 2008
TAAAGAAGGACGGGATGATTTTAGAACTCCCTTCTTTAATGGTAAAGAAGGACGGGTTGGTTTTCGAAAAAAGATTTCTTAAAGAATCCCTTTAAGCCCTAGCAGCCTCGCTCCCATCCTTCCCATAAACCCCATCTTTTGCTTCAAAGATAACGCTAGGTTCATATACCTCTACCGTATGCCATGCCCCTTTAGGCACTTGGCATGCATACACCCCATTCTTCGGATTAAGATGAATTCTCTCAATCTCTTGATAAGAAACCTTTCTTACGGTATCCCCACCATCCTGAAGATACGATACCACCTCCTCGTATATCACTTCATCCATTCTGCCACAAAGACAGATGACGCTCTCTGATGAATTGGGATGACGATGTATCACCACTTCAGTATCAGGTAGCAGAGCATTGAGCATTCTCTGACTTTGATCCTCGGCACTGGTACGAAGATCATAGTTCTGGCGCAAGCGAGGATTCTCCTTTGCCTTGGCAAAAAGAGAATCCAAGAAATCTTTGTTTATTTCCAACGTATTCATGATTCTTATTTCTTAAGAGAAGCAAGATACTCCTCGTGAAGATGATAATACTTCTTCTTGAAAAGCACATAAGCGAGTGACAACACGAGCAATGCGCCCACAAGATACATCCAGTGGTACACTACATTATCAGGACACAGATAGATAAATCCCAATGAAATCACCAACTGCATAACCATATACAAGGAAGACACCTTCACGTGACCTATCTTCAACTCATTTGCCATCAACTGATAAGCATGCTTGCGATGGGCCTCACCCAGATTTTCATGCAACATAATGCGATGAACAATCGTAAGACAGCCATCCACACCATATACCAATAGGAAAATAAGCCAGGTAACATCCTGAGTCTTGATGATGACGTTGCCCAGGAGGAACAACATGATAAAGGCGATACCGATAGATCCCACATCACCAGCAAAACATTTCGCCTTACCCTTTGGTCGGAAGTTGAAGATACAGAATACCAATGATGCGAGGATGGTAGAGATAACCAAGCTCTGCTCCATATAGTCCTCATTCATATTGACCAAAGCCAAAGATACCAATACCGCCAGTGAATAACCAGCCGTGATACCATTGATACCATCCATGAAGTTGATGACATTCGTAGCACCCACATATACGATGAGTGCCAGGATAACCACCCACCACATAGACCAATGCAAGATATCCAGCTGAAAGAATGCCAGGGCAGCAGAAGCAAACTGCGCCACCAATCTCACACTGTCAGGCAGCGAGCGGATATCATCCACAAAGCTGACACCCGCAATCAATGTCAGACCAGCCAGGAACCAAGGATAAGGGAATCCGAAGAATCCACTCCATACCCAAGCCCCTATCAGGAAGATGATGCCACCACCCCTCAACACGATAGAAGAGTGTGATGAACGCTCATTCGGCTTATCAATGATATTACACTTATCCGCAATGCGGAAATAGACAAGTTCTGCGATAAGAAGCAGAACGAAAATAATGATATATGTATACATAAATATAATCAAATGCGAAAGTTTTCAAGAATTAGAGAAAACGAATTTATAGTTCCATTATCTCATCCAACTTTTTCAGACACCTTCTCTTTGCAAAGAAATTATTATAATACTCTCTACCCATACGGCCCTTGGCAAGCAATGTCTCTTTATTTGTCATAGACAACTCTATCACAAGTTCTGCCAAGCTATCCGAATCTCCAGCTTTAACATTCCATCCACATTCAGCAGATTTTATTACTTCGCCACCTTCGCCATTAAGAACTGCGATGATAGGGCGTTCTGCAGCCATATACGAAGCAATTTTGGCAGGAGAATACATATTAAATAATGGAGAATCTGTCAAAGACACAAGCATAGCATCAGCCTTTTCAAAAAACATCGGCATTGTTTCTGAAGGGAAACGCCCAAGAGTAATCACCGTATCATTCAGGCCATTGTCATTTACAAAAGAGCGAACCCAATCCAAGCGTCTGCCGTCACCAACAATCACCCATTTGATATTCTTATGTTCCTTTGTCTTCAAAGCGGCTTGCATATTACACTCCATACCATGCGCCTCACCAACAGCACCAGCAAACATCACTATAAAGTTGGAACCATTAGATAGTTTCTGTAAAGTCTCAGGAAGAGTAAATCCAGAAATAGACTGACCTGATGTTACATCACTCCATTGTGGGTAATAGATTATCTTGTCCTTATAATCACCATATTTCAATATACTCTTATCAAAACTTTTTGACGACGTAAGAATCTTATCAGAGTTCTTATATTCACTCTTAACAAACTTGTCAAAAAAGCAAAGTATATATTTATTGTTTATACCTCCTGCAGCTGTCAAACTTTCAGGCCAAAGGTCAAGCACCCAAGTATATAATGGCACATGGCGCATCTTCTTATAAAGAACAGCTGGGCTTGACATCGTAACAGGCGATAACTGCTGACAGAATACCATATCATACTTGTACCATAATGCATGGAAGAACATCCATATCCATCCGACAATAAGATAACTGAAATAATTGAGCATCAGCATAATCTTATTATCTTCTCCACGAGGAACTATTGGCAAATGGGTAACATGCACCCCATTAATCACTTCATGTCGTTTCTTTAATACACCATATCCAGGAAAGAACTTTCCTTTCGGATAATTAGGTATACCTGTTACAACATGTACTTCATATCCTTCTTTTGCCAGATGAAAGGCAATGTCATTTCCACGGAATGTTTCCGGATAGAAATATTGGCATACAAAAAGTATTTTCTTATTCATATTTTGTGTAAAAATCTAAATTCTAAAGATCAACTAAAAAATCACATGGCTAGCTTTCATAACTTTGTAAGCAGAACCTATGTCTTCTGGTTTTTGAAACCGCCCTTTTAATGCTAGAGAACAAACTGGCTTCTGTTTTTTTTATATTTTTAGAAGAGAGTGTTTGACATCCCATTACTTCATCAAGTATTCTGTTTACAAAATATTCATCTGCATATTTAGCTTTGATAAGTTCAACGTCTAATGTCGAAACTATTTTAATGGTAATCAGAGAAAGGCCAACAACACCACGTAGAGACAATCGAATAGGTTCGTTAATTAAAGTAGCAAAAGATTGTGGTATTTCCAAGACATTTAAATCAGTAGCAGTTAAACCTGAAATGTGGGAATAAGCATTAATAACACGGTCAGTTGTCTGACCACCATTATGTATAATTGCGTTTCTACACTCTTTATAATACCGATATAACAGAAGCCAATTATTTAACTTTGAATAATCATAGTGCTTATTTTTGTTCGCATCCTCCCCATAGAAAGCATTTATTAAATCCGCATTCCCATCAACGGTTAATTGAGCAAACTGCGTATGATAGTTATTGGACTTTGAGGTCGGATTCTGAAAACATATAACTTTGTTTCTCAAATCCGTTACCTTAAGTAGTTTAAATATGTTTTCAAGCCATTCCTCGTAACAGGCAAATATGTTAGTCAAAAGATTTTTCGCAATCCGATATTCCGTATCTTCCCATGAATTCTCAAGACATATTCTATATAAATTAGGTCTATTGGCAACATCTTCATTTTCAATATTTTTTGACTCAACCGCCTATTACCTTCTATGCAATATTCTTCACAATCCCCTTTACTTGCCAACGAAGCATTTTTAATGCAGTTACAGAAGACCAAATCTCATCAAATATCTAAGAAAGGTACAGCGATTCTAAAAAACGTTGTAAAAACATCCCCCCGTTAGCCTGTCACCAAATGGTTGTGCGTGAATTCCCACCACCATTATAGCACAAAGGAACTTAACGAAATCAACTATAGTCAAAATTTCATCCTTAGAATTCATTATCTGCTTTTCCATAATATTATTTTTTTTACTGTTAAAAGAATAACTTGATAAAACACATATAGCTTTACAAATTCATATAAAGATGGGAAAAATGATCCGCGACTAGATAGAACAAAACTTGCCACAAAAGATAAACTTCCCAAACAGAAGAATCTACTTGTAAACATTTTCCGTTCAAAAAACAATAACATAATCGAAAAGAAAATAGAAAATATAATGAAACCTACGATGCCCGCATCGTAAATTTCCACTATACTTGACGATCCAAAAGATGCCCCAGCCAAATAATAATTGCTATTTACGGCATACATCAACTGATGACCTACACCACACTTATGCATTAACACTTCCATACTTTGACCAGTATATCCAGAAAATCCTCCTAAAATATTATATAGGAAAAATGGATATAAATGATATTGTATGTTATTGACATAATCAATATAAAGCGGCAAAATGTAGAAAGAGACACCTTGACTAACCAAGAACCCCGTCAATGAAACAGAAGAAAGGTCCATATTATCACCATTACGCATAAATTCCATTAACTGAAATACCACTAGCATTCCAACACCGGCAATAATCGCTGTTTTTGTTTTGATGGCCATTTTTTCATACATAGAATAGTAATACCATAGATAGAAAAGCAAAAAAGCACCAAACATGCCTCGATTACCTAACATAATATCCGGTATAAGTGCAACAAAATATATTACAGAATATTTTTTAAATTTTTTTTCATTAGGTATACTAGCTATTATAAAGTAGTATCCTAATTCAAAGAAATATGCAATGAAACGAACCCATGCAGGAACAGGATTTGCCATATTGCCTAGCAAAAAAATATCAACGCGATTCACACTGAATGCCGTAAAATACAAATATCCTTTGTAAATTTGAAATGCAAAGAATGTGAACATTAAGATTTTTCCTATTTGGAAGTATACAGAATTACTTACTAGATGTCTGTTTAATTTATTGGTCGATGACTTACGAAAAGCTTTATAAGAAAGATAAGATAAGCATATAAACACAGAGTAGGCCCAAAGTGACTTTTGAATTGTTTGATGTGAAAAAGTAAAATCTCCAAAGCCTCTTTCCAAGTGTCTAATATCATCCCCAGACACAAGAAAATGAAATATTCCGCCAATAGAAAACATAAATAAGCCTATCAGACATAAACTATATAATGAAAACAAGCCAAATTGTTTATAACTTTTATACATTGCAAAGAGCCACAATATAACAACTTGAAACTCCATAAATCTAGTTACCCATACATCGTTGTTAAATATGAACCTCTCTAAAAGAAAGAATGGAATCAATATTAAAACTAGTATTATTGTTTTGTCTTTCATAATCTATTTTTTATTATTTTTTTTATTTGCTCTGTACTTATAAACGTATGATATAAAACTTCTACTCCTACTGATTGGTATTCATGGGCCAAAGTAGAATCATAAGTAATTACAAGATTTACATGAGGGAACTTTTGACCAGAAATAAGCGTAAACCTACATGACTTTTCTAATCTTTCATACCCTTCATTCGTTTGTGTTGGATGATTTTTTACATAAAGATCAATATCAAAATCTTTTAAAGCCTTAATTATCTCTACCTCTTTATCAAAATAAAGACCACTATGACAAATTATCAAAACAGAAAATCGTTTACTATTTAGTGAATAGGTTTCAAATCCATAGCCACCAACAACAAAGGATGGATGACAATCAAGAATGGACTTTTTTAACGCTTCGTTTTCCTGTTCAGAGAGTGTAATTATTTTATTGAGCGTATGATATCGATTGGGAATATTATGTACGAAGTAGCAGCCAACAGGTATTAAACCTCGACGTTCGGCTTCTTCTTTTGAACAATAAATACGTTCAGTTCCATGCTGTATTAGCGTCTTATGCACACATTCTAACTTATCTTCGAGATAAGCCCATCGGTCTTTGTGATTAATAAAAAAAATATGAGAAGTAGCAGGAATTTGCCTACAAGCACGATAAAGCAAAAACCATTGTAACGCATTAAAAGACTCTAACATATAGAATGCACCGTATTTTTGCATTAACAGCACATAGACAATTAGTACTTCAAACGTGACTGCAAAGACATCCTTTATATTAATTAGCTGGATACACGACACATAGTTTCCGCTTATAATGTCATAGTGCCTAAAATTGTTATAACAATTCATTATCCAGCAAGCATCACCAACATTCCTGTTTACACGGCTGTTAATAGATTTCGAAAAGGGTGTTGCTGCTATAAAATAGTTTCCACTCTCTAAAGTTATATGCTTAGATATAACATTTCTGACTAATATCATTAAAAATGATAGCAATACATACATCAGCAACAAAATCGGATAGAATATAATAAAAGTCCACTTTAAACATGGCAAGCGCAAGAATCCATCAATTTTATTACTTATGCCATAGAATGTTCGTTGATTATTTAAGCCTATATGAATCGTATCCTCATATAGATATTTATCATTACGCAAAGTCTCTAAAAAGAGCATCGGTTCATCTACTAATCTCATTTTCTCTTATTTTTTTTATTATGGATATATACAAATTATCTTTGGTCATATTTAATACAGTTATATATGTTAATCCAAAGGTAAATAACATAAGCAACCACATCCATATGTTTGTTGGCAGCAGACAATTAATCATAACTGCGGGAACAATAGAAATAACAGTTGCAAAGAGATATTTTTTTGTATCTCCTAAACAGAAAGACTTTCTAAAAAAATCATACTCCCTGACAAATAAGACAAGGGCTATTGAAAGGTTAGAAACCGCAAAGGCAATAAATGTACCTTGGAATGATAAATATGGAACTAAGAGACAATTTAACACAACATTCAAAACCAAGCCTGCCAAATGCGCCACAATAATAGATGTAGTCTTATTCTGAGGATAAAACGCTTGAAAAACATAAGTATTAACCAATACGCTCAAAAGCAAAAAGAAAGACATTTCTTTCATCAAATCCACAGCCCCGACGAATTGTTCCCCACCTAATATTATTATAATAGGTTTTGCGAATAAAAACATACAAACAGAAATTGGAAGACCAACCATAAAAATCATACGTATAGTATTTTCAAAAAGCCGACAGAATCCTTCTGCATCATTATTTTCAAGATAATAAGCTGACCTCGGCATTAATGTAGTTGCCGTTACTTTCATTATTGATGATACCAACAAGAATACTTTTAGTCCCATAGAATATATACCTACCGCATTGTCGCCTGCAAGAACTCCCAGTATAACCACATCCCCTAAGCCAAGATAACGCAGAAGCACTTCTATAGAAAAAATGGATGAAAGTGGGTGCAAATACTTGCGAACACTGAGTCTCTTAATACTTCTACCATCAGACATTTTTATCAGATAATAAACATTTGTCAATGAAGATCCTGCCATACTAAATGTTGTAATAGCAACATAACGTACCAAATGTTCCGGCTCCTTTACTAACAAAAAAATCAAGATTGTAGAAATCGTCTTAACTACAACATTCCTAACAAGCATAAAACCTTGCTTTTCAATTCCTACAAAGAACCATTCTGCTCCAATTGCATTAGTCAGCAAAGTAAAACTAAAAAGAATAATGATAAGGCAATCTTTTGAGTATGATGAGAAAAACGCAAAATATATAACAATTACAAAAAATATAGCAACCGTCATTAAATTCACAACTATCAACTCTACGAGTTTCTGTCCCCGACGATTTGGATCGTCTGCACACTTACCTATTTCTCGTGCTCCATATAAAGCAATTCCAAATCCAGTAAATAAAGCTGCATAAGTCAATGCAGAACTATAGAACGAGTATTTTCCTATGCCATCTACACCTAGCATTCGTGTCACGTACGGAAATACAATGATTGGGATGATAGTATTGAAAATCACACCAAACATTGAATATATAACATTTTTATATGCTGACTTATTTGATTTCATATTTTAAGCTTCAGTACTTACAGATTTTCCAATATATCACAATAATGGTAAATCATATTTTGCAGTGTAAAGTTTCTCAAATAATGCTCCCTTGCTTTCTTTTTAACTTCCACCGTTACGACATTCTCTGTCAATATACGTATCATACATTGAGCTATTTGAGCGGAATCACGCTCTATAAGTTCTCCACATCCTTGTGCTATCATTTCTGGAATAGCTCCAGTATCTGTTGCAACAAGATACATACCTTGGCGAAGAGCTTCAATAATACTCATTGGCAGACCTTCAGATTTGCTTGGTAGAATAAACACATCCATATCCTTTAGTAACTCAGGAACATCGTTACGGGAACCATAAAATATCACATTATTAGAAAGATTACACTTGGTAACCAATGCCTCCAACTCTGACATTTGCGGTCCAGCCCCAATTAAATGATACTTTATCTTATTGAGCCTATTCTTAGGCAACATTGCCATAGCTTCAATGACTAATTCCTGACCTTTATGCCAAGCCATTGATGCAACAGAAACAAAATTCACAGGACTATGAACTTCTTCTAAAATGTGTTCTTTTAAATCTTCTTCTCCGTTGAAAATATAAGTTTTCTTATTAAGATGTACAGGACTGTAATCTACAGCTCGCTGGCTAAGATATACAATTTTATCTATATTTTCAAAAACATATCTGGTACTTTTATCTATATATTTAGTCCAATACTTATTAGCAAATAAAGCAGGGAATTGCAGTCTTGCCTGTTCGTAAATTTCTTTACTACAGTGCAATATCAATATACATTTTAATCTTTCATTCTTTTGAGTACATTTAAAGTATTCTGCAGCAGAATTTTCATCTTGAAAAATTATATAATCATATTCGCTACTTCTTTTAAGAAAACGACTTACCGCTTTTTGGGCATTTCTAATATGATTAAAATAATATTTTACAGAAGCTCCTAATAGATACTTTGAAGACAACACTTCACGCAAAAGAGAACGCAATCTCCGTTCTCTTTCATACGACAATGTACCAACATTGGACCCTATCAAATCTAATCTATCTTTTCCTTCACATTCAAACACTCCATCTGGAGCAAAAATACTCTTTAGCTCAAAACCTTTATCCTTGAAATATCTCTGTCCTTCAACAAAGGAATTATTGACATAATTAATGCCTTGAACAGCTTTGAGACTTTGATTATATATTATAGCAACTTTCTTCATATTATAGTTTTTAGTTTCATTTCAAATGTTTTACTAAATCCTTAGCCTTCTGATATTCCTGAGGAGTACCTATATCAATCCATGTTCCATTAAGCGGATAACGGATAACTTTCTTTCCCTGAGCGATAAGCTTCTCCACAAGATGTGTTGCATGGAAGAATGTATTTTCTGGAATCTCGGCAAGAGCACGCTTTTTGATAAGGTATATACCAGCATTGGCATAATAATTATACTTCGGCTTCTCAATGAGTCCCTTGATATTACGACCATCTAAATCAAGAATGCCTAGTTCTATACTGACATTGTAAGGAACTGCTGCTACCGACATTTCTGCATCATTCTGTTGAAAATGAAGGAAGAAATCTTCATAATCAATATTGGTGAAAAGGTCAGAATTCATCACGAGGATGGTATCATTGTAGAATGTATCTACAAACTTAATACTACCAATAGTACCAAGAAACTTTGGCTCTCGGAAAGAACGAACCTGTACTCCATCACGAGGAGTGGCAAAATGTTCCTCTAATTGCTCTGCAAGATAATTTACAGTTACATCAATATGATTAACTCCATATGAAATCAATCGGTCTATGTTATGATCTATGATACATTTTCCACCAACTTCGAGCAATGGTTTCGGAGTCTTTTCTGTTAAAGGACGAAGACGCTCTCCCTTTCCTCCTGCCATAAGAACTGCATCAATAGGAAGTCGAGTAATATATTTTTCAAGATTGACAATATCAACTATATGATTGTCAGAATCAAGAATCGGAACCAATTTCATTTTTTTCAGTTTCTGCTCATGAAGATGCTGTACATCATCATCAACACCACAACGAAGGAAATTGAAGTTTTTGTGCATCACCTTCTCGATAGAGTCATTAACAGAAACACCAGCTATCAAAGCTCGGCGAGAATCGCCATCTGTCAACGTACCCACCATTTTGTCATCGTCATCAACAACAAACAAAACCAACGGATCTTGTTCCATTGCATTGATTACTTTTAATGCAGATAATAGCGAATGATTACTGTTGATTATATGTTTATTTATACTACTCATATTCTCATTTTTTATCATAAAAAATCTTTTTCTCCATAGCTAACAAAAAATGCTTCATTGCCACAAAAACAACTGCATCATAAAGCTATCTCCAACTTTGTGCTAATTTATAAACTTCCTGATAGTTTTCCTTATTCTTAAAGAGGAATTTTGCTATAACCTGCATTAATTCATAATCTTCTTCTGAATCAATATCAAGTACGCCAGTATCATCCATTACAATAGCATCACATTTCTCGTCCAACAAGATAGCTGGTTCTATTTCTTTCAATGCATTTGAAGAATATGCATAGATGGATGCATTCATGTCATAAAAGACAGGCGCTTCTTGACGAGTTGTGTAATGAGAAGGAAACGCTAAATCATAGTAATCGCCTTTCTTGGTTACCATATTGAAATATGGATTTCTTCTAGAATTGGCAACAGAAAAAACTGCACGAACATCATTTCTTGCAATCTTTCTGTCGATTGCATTTTTAATATCCTCCACTGTTCTCAAAGGAGAAGTGATATCCAAATCCACTACCATGTCATAAGTCTTACCAAATTCTTTCTCAGCTCTCAACAGACAGTCTTTAATGACATCGACTTTTGAGACTTTATCTCCTGCCAAAGAAGAATCGCGCCATAACTTAGTAACAGCAACCCCTTTCGCTGAATCCATGATATTCATCAAGTCTTGGCTATCAGTATTAACTACAACATCGTAGGTGTTTACAGAACTACCATACTTCTCTATGTAAAGTGTAATTCCTGCCACAGAATACCATGCAAGAGGTATGTCTAAAAAATCACGTGCATTTTTACCTTTCACTCCTTTTGAACCTGCACGACCACATAATGTAAATAAGATATTCATAAATTATTCTCCTTTAGCTAATTTAAGTACATGAAAAGCATGTTCCATTGTACTGTCATTTTCAATTTTATTGTTTATAATCTCGAAGAAATGTTCAATTTCTCGCATCTGATACTCATTTCTTTCACTTGGCAGCTGAATTACTTTACCTGTTCTCAAATATTCTATTCTGCCGTCTTCAATATCACATCGTATGGTATCATCTGGCAAGAACATTTCTAATGTACGAATCATTGAACGGCCAAAATAATCCAAATGTAATTCTATTGAAGTTGAAGATGTTCTACCGATATATATAGCAACATCATCACTATCAATTTCAAGATTTGATATTTTTCTCTGTATAGAATATGTCTCTACCGGAGTACCAAAAAGCCATGTCAGGTAATCCCATTCATGAATGAGATCGATTCCGACACCACCGCCCATGTCTCGATGCGCACTATAGCACTTGCGATAATCCTGTCCTGGTCGCCAGTCTGGAAGATAGCTTGAACTGATAGCTCGTACAGAAAACGACTTTGAAAAATCTATATTCTGCTTTACATATTGCAGGGCTGCACTATATCTAAGAGGGCACGCAACATAGCAGATAGTATCCTTTAATTCTTCAAACAGAGAAGTTTCTATATCAGTTTTGTCAAATACAGGCTTCTCTATAAAAAAGGATTTAGTTCTATGCTTAAACTTCTGTATCGTATCATAATGAACCGATGTTGGATTCGTAACAAACACGACATCGTACATTATATTCGATTCCGCAATATCGTCATATGAATAGATAGATGTAACTAATGGTCGAATATCCAAAGGAACATCACTTCCTACTTTACTACGATATAAATCAATAGTAAAGGTATTACCTTTTTGATTGAGATACTCGCAAACATTCCTCAAATGACGCTTACCTATCGAACCTAATCCACAAAAAGCAATTTTATAATTACTCATTTTTACTGTTCTATTTCATCAATTATTGAAAGCAAAGTTTTATCTTTCTCGAAATCCCAGTCAGGAGTAATGCCATTCTCAACCTGATTAAAGAATGCATTTATTTCCTCTCTATAAGGATTTTCTGTGATAAAATCTGCATAACCATCAACATGCTCTGCCTCTTCTTCTATATTTACCTGAAGATCCTTTTTAGATTCCAGATAATCATATTCATATAAAGAATCTGAAGTACCATTCCAAGTCAGATGTAGTTTTTCACCATACACCTCTAAATGACGTGTTGCTTTTCTAGACACAACATCTACAGCAAATACACCTTTAGCTCCAGTCTCATGTTCTATAGTTATCAGATAGTTATCTGCGTAATCTATGTTAAGATCAGTATTCTTACTCTTGATAGCACTTACTTTTGCTATATCACCAAAGGCAGATACCAACCAAGGCATATCAATAGCCATAATCTCACGACAACCATTTGTTCTCGGATTACCGATAAAATAGTTATTATAACTCTCCCAAGGATGCCAATCTGGTAAATACTGTCCTACATGATAAATGTAGTTTAACTTCTCATTACATGGGCGAACCTTATTGATAATTGCCTTTGTATCCTCTTCGTACAAAAAAGTTGAAGAAAGGAATAACACACAATTATTATCATGAGCAAGTTTTATATTCTCATCATACAGATCACTTACCAGATTTATCTCTGTAAAAACATGTAGTTTATTCTGTAAACACAGATTGATTAACTTTGCATGTGACAAAGGCGATGTACAAACAAAGGCACAAGTAGGATTTTCCTTATCAATTGCCTCTTGTAAATCATTATAACAAGATACACCTAAATCCTCTGTTACTTGCTTAACACGTTCCATTTGGGTATCAATACCAAAGATTTCAACGTCTTTTCTTTCTTTCAAAAGACGAATTCTTCTTTTTCCCATAGACCCCAATCCGATAACTATAACTTTCATACTCCTAAAGTTTTATTTCTTCATCAATTGAATAATCTTGTTGTGCAACTCTTCCTGCCACAACATCCCAATAAGAAGCCTTGATACCATTGTCACTACGCTTTACGGTCATATTATCCTCAGAAAGAATCTCACCTTTCTTGATAGGACGGCTTGCAACAATACGTTTCAAAACTACCTTTGAGATTTTCTTTTCACTCTCATTTGGCTGCTTTATTCCATCTCCCAAGGCCTGCTCAATATGGCGAATGGCAGATACCATTGCCTTGAGTTCCTCAGGATTCAAGGAAGCCTTATGGTCTGGTCCTTCCATATTTTGGTCAAGAGTGAAATGTTTCTCAATAATCTCTGCTCCCATAGCAACAGCTGCTATTGGAACTTCAATTCCCATGGTATGATCTGAATATCCAACCCTGCACTTAAATGCTTCTTTTATTGTCTGCATAGCTCGAAGGTTGACCTCATTCATAGGACATGGATAATTGGTTGTACAGTGTAAAATAGAGATATCCTTAACACCAGCCTCCTGCAATGTATCATAAGCAATGGCAACTTGTGCCAAGTTTGCCATGCCTGTAGAAAGTATAACAGGCATTCCATATTTAGCTACAGAGCGAAGATATGGAATATTAGTAATATCACCAGAACCTAACTTGATAAAAGGCATTCCCAGGTTCACCAAAAAATCTAGAGACTCTGTCTCATCCGCTGTGGAAAGAAACTGGATACCGATTTCATCACAATGCTGTTTAACCAACTGGAAATTATCATATGACAACTCCAATTTCTTCAGCATCGTAAACTGGTCATCATCATTATTAAGATTTTTCTCCTGATACTCTGCTTTCTTGGTGCCTTTGGTTATAATAAGTTCCGTTTTCCAAGTTTGGAACTTTACGGCATCAACACCGGCAGCTTTTGCAGCATCGCAAAGTTGCAGAGCTAAATCGAGTCGACCATTATGGTTTACTCCTGCCTCTGCTATAATGTATACATGTTGATTAGTCATTAGTATCCTTGAAATATAATCCGTTATACTTAAGCATCATGATGCCTTCTTTATAAGAATCTAAAGAAACCAGATTCTCATTACCATTCAGATTGTTTAATATCAAATTCATGAAATTGACGCCACATCCATAGGCATGAGGATAACCTCCTCCAAATCTAGGATTAATCTCATTGATATAAACTTCTCCATCATTAGATACAAATACATCTATATCGATAGGACCATAAAGGCCTTTGATATTCTGTACCTTTAAGACTTCATCTATAACATTTTGAGAATGAACAGAAATTGCCTTATCTGTTTCTCCAGCTCTCATTGCAAGTTTCTCCTTGATAAACATTGAGACGAGATTTCCTGATTTTAAATCAAAGAAAGTATCAACACCATATTCCTTTCCTGCAATAAATGGCTGATAGATATACTTGGGTTCGGTCTTCAACTCTTCAATATCCTCAAAGCTATTAATCTTCTTAATGCCAATGCTGGCACTTCCATCTCTCAATTTAGCAAATAGAGGGAACTCCCATTCTTTACTATTAAGTTTGTTCAAAGCAGCTTCTGCCGAACCAACAGTTTCTACTAGTTTAAGAATACCTTTATATTTATTGTAAAACTCAAACTTATCAAAAGTGGACTCTACAAAATCAAGATTTGAGAGTATAAGCTTTACACCAAGTTGATCAAACTCCTGCTTGTAATGAGAAAGAAGAACTAATTCAGGATCTATCAAAGTAATGATAGCACCAACTTCCTTCTTTTTGCAAATCTCTAAAACCTTGTTGATATAGAGGTCAAGATGTGCAAAATCCTTATCTATACGAAAATATTCATCACCAAAATATAAAGCAGGAGCCTTATCGCTCATATCCAAAGTATAGACCTTTCGGTTTTCCTTATGGAAAGCTTCTTTGAAGTATTGAACAATTTCAACACGTCTTCCTGGACTAAGAATTAAAAGATTCTTCATAATTACAATTTACTTTTTTGAATAAACTCTTTAGTTGTCCATTTCTCCCGAACAACTTCCTCGTTACCATTTTCATCAGTAACTATAACTGTCGGAAAATATTCTATGAATAATGGAGTCATTGACATTGTATATGCACCCACATTATATATCGTTATTCTATCACCCTTTGTCAACTCTGGTTGATTATCCAAAGTCAAGAAACGGTCCATCTCTATACAAGTATAACCTGTAACGATTTGCTTTTCTTTCAAATTACCGGATTTAGTATAAAGTGAAGATACAAAAGGTGGGGCTTTCATTTGGGAAGCTACATGTTTTACAGATCCATCAGTAAAAACAAGTCTTCTATTCTTAATATCTTTAACGTCAATCACAGAGCAAACATAAGAAACCGGTGAAGCTATCAATGCCGCTCCAGGTTCTACAAGAAGTTGTACTTCTTTAGAAATTTGATAAGCTTCAAGGACATCGACTATCGTAGAAGCATATTCTTCAAAGGTCGGAGCACCAGGTTTGTCACCAAACAAACAACCACCTAAATCCAAGTATTCTAATGCAGGTATCTTTTTACTTACTTCGCAGAGATGCCTAGTTATACTATTAAAGATTCTCAAACTCTTTGTACGAGTACTGTGATGTCCATGCAAGCCTACAACTTTAACTTTCTGCAGGTGACTTAAGCGGTTTAATGCCTTATCAAAATCACCATTCTCAAGATTAAAACCGAAACGTCCAGGTTCTTCACCTGGAATAGTTTCACCAGGACATTCGTGTTCCAAATCAAAATTGATGCGCAAACCGACCTTGATGTCATGAGTGAATGACTGGATATTCTCTTCAATGAAATCAATCTCAGCAAATGAGTCCAGATTTACTATACTGCCGTTTTTTAACGCTAACAATAAGTTGCTTAAACCTTTATGTGGACCATTCAGTATGATATTATTTGGCTGATTACCCACATAAGTAGCTAATTCATACTCTGGTTCTGAAACAACTTCTGCCATAACCCCTTGTTCATGCATCCACTTTACAAGCCAAGGTAAGTTATTCGTTTTATAAGAATACCCTATTTGGAAATTAGGCCATAAAGTTTCAAAAGCCGAACGCAATGTTGCTAAGTTCTTCTGAAGCTTAGATAAATCAATATTATAATAAGGTGTCGCTATCATTTAAATAACATTTAATCTGTCCAACTATCCGTTCTGATGCATGACCATCTCCGTAAGGATTGTCTGCCATCTTACATTTATTATGAAATTCTTCTGTCTGAAGTTCTTTCAACGCATTCTGCATACCAAGTTCGGTACCATCACAACATTTTATGTTCGATGTTATTAATCTTCCCTTTTGTCTATCACCAATGTTCAAGACCGGAAGTTTAACGAATGGCGTTTCAAAAATACCACTAGAAGAATTTCCTACCATCATAATTACTTGGTATAGAATACTAATGTATCTCTTTTGACCTAATGATGCGACAAAATGGAAATTATCTTTTTCCTCCGCATATTGTTGAAGAATATCGTTTATCAAATTGCCACCAATATCTGAATTTGCTTTGGTAAACAGGATTTCACAATCGGAACATTCTTTTTCAAGAGATGCTAGAAGATTATTAACTCGCCGGATATTTTCAGACACAGATAATGTTGTTTCAGAATGATAAGTACCTAATATCCACTTTTTAGCAGGATCAAGTTTTAATGATTCTGCTAATTGATGGCGGTTTAACAATTCTATCTTGCGGAAATTATCCAGGTTTGTCTCACCTGTAACATATATATTGTCTGGACTTTGACGCATAGCTCTGATACGAGCAGCAGATTCTTCAGTACCAGGGAAATGAAGAGCCGACATCATTGTCACTGCATTTCTCACTTCATTGTCAATTGCTCCCTCTGTGATATCTCCTCCAGATATATGAGCAACAGGAATTCTCATAACCAAGGCTGTACCTACGATTGGAAGCAACTCATATCTATCTCCCAGAACCACAATCATATCTGGCTTCAGGCGATTAAAAGCATCTGTCATTCCTATGGAACAGAGTCCCATTGATTTGGAGATACCAACAGATGTTTCTGAAGAAAGGAGCATCTCCACCTTCTCATCGATATGATATCCATCCTCTTCTATTGCCTGATACGTAAGTCCTTGTTCAGGAGAAAGATGCCCACCTGTAACTACTAATTGTAGCTGCAAGTCTTCATCTTTATCTATTCCATCTATCACCCATCGCAAGAGCCCATACTCTGAACGGGCTCCCGTGATAACGCAAACTTTTTTCATTAAATTTACTTTTATGTAATCAGAACTTTCTATTTAAAACAGACTATTCGACTACAATATAAATATAGCCCATATTTGGTCCCTTCAAAGCAGGTCCGATATCTATCATTTTATTATCACATCTTGTAGGATAACTACGTTGATAATAGGCTATCAATTCTTGTTCCAGCTCATCAATCAAAGCCAAAGTCTCATTTCCATAAATTAATTTGAAAAGGCTATACTTTTGACGATATTCCTCATCAAATCTGTCATAAGGATTTAATTGAGCCGTCTTTCCAATTTTGAAATGTTTTGATGGATATTTCATCAAAACTCCTGTAATAGCCAACTGGCACGCTAACAATGACATATAACTTTCTTTCATAGTTTTAATGCTTAATTATGTTATTACTTTGACAAATCTATTGGTCGAACAGAACTTGGAATATTAACTACTCTATCAGCAAACCAGATAGTATTCTCCAAGCCATCGTTCTCACAATTCTCAAACATCGGCAGGCGATTCATCAACTCCCAGATTGGGCGAGTCATTACTCCATTATCATTTGTCTGGGTAAGGAAATCAATCTGTGCCTCCTTATCTTTCAAAATAACAGCATTGAGCCAATAGTTGGAAACTGTATTTGGAGAATCTACGAAGAACTCGATATCTGGTACATTCTTGAAGTACTCCTCATATTCAGCAGCAACCTTACGCTTGCTTGCTACATACTTGTCAATGTTCTCCAACTGGGCGCATCCCATAGCTGCATTGATATTTGGCATACGGTAGTTGAAACCTACATGGTCGTGACGGAACTCCCAACGATGTGGAATCTTCGCCTGTGTGGTGATATGCTTAGCGTATGCACCCAACTCCTCATCATTAAAGAGCATCATGCCGCCGCCACCAGTAGTGATGGTCTTGTTACCATTGAAACTAATCGCACCTATCTTACCAAATGTACCAGTATGCTGTCCTTTGAATGTAGAACCAATACTCTCTGCAGCATCCTCTACAAGTTCGATATGCCACTCTTTACAGATAGCAGCAATCTCATCAATGCGGACAGGGTGACCGAATGAGTGCATAGGAACACAAGCCTTAACTCGACGACCAGTATTCTTGTTATAGCAAGCCAAGTCATCCTCTTCGAAAGCAAAGTCCTTGCTTTCTGAAAGTTCTCCCTTGCGAGCGTTCTTGCGAACCTCTGCATTCTTCTCAAGCCATGCCTTCAAAGAATCTGGAGAAAGACCCATTGTAGAACGATCCACATCGATGAATACCGCATGGGCTCCAATATAGCTCAAAGCATTACAGGTTGCAATGAAAGTAAGAGCCTGAGTAAGAACCTCATCATCTTGCTTCACACCTACGAGCAACAAGCTCATGTGAAGGGCATTGGTACCACTTACACATACCACCGCCTTCTTGGCACCTGTGTATTTTGCCATATCCTCCTCGAAGCGATCCACAAACTTACCTACGGATGAAACGAAGGTTGTATCGATACATTCGTTGAGATATTTCTTTTCATTCCCTGCAAAAACAGGAACAGCCAATGGAGTAAACTCCTGATTGCCATAAACTGACTTGATAAAGTCTATCGTTTTCTTAAAATCTGCCATTTTATTGAAAATTACATTTTTTGATCCAAGTTCTTACCTTTTTCCTCATGCTCGAAGTTAGGAATAAACTTCTTGATTGATGTCACGATTTCAGCCTTGGTGAAGTTTGGCTCAGCAAAGATGCCCTCCAACTCATCAAAGAACTGGTTAATCTCTGGCATCGGACGACGAGTAGTCTCCTCAACTACACCGAGTGCAGAGAAACGAGTCATATTGATTTTCTCACCAGGAACATAGAATTCCTCGTAAGCTTTCTCACCAGTAGTATCACTCTTGAAGTAAACAACAGGATAGTTGTCACTCTCGTAATCCATATCTGCTGCATACTTCTTTGCCTCAGGATCATTCTTGCACTCTACTTTCTTGAAACCTTCAGCCTTTACGAAGTCATCACAGATAGATGAGAAGGTAAGCATCTGCTCTTCACCCAACTTAGGGAAGAATACCTCACCGCCATTACCAAGGATACAAGCCAACATACAAATCTGGCCAGACTCCTCAGGAGATACAAAATAGCGTTTCACATCAGATGGTGCTGCCAATGGCTGCTTCTTCTGCAAACGATGAATCCATCCATCAGGTAAAGAACCATTGGAGAAAGCAACATTAGCAAAACGAGCTGTAGTTACTTTGAAGTGCTCATTATAAGCCATCACCAGGTCTTCCATAATACGCTTGCTGGCTCCCATGATATTAACAGGATTAGCAGCCTTATCTGTAGAAACGCAGAAGAAATGCTTTGGTGGGAACACGCAAAGCAAATCCATCAGTTTCTTTGCCTTGATGTCATTATTCTCGATGAGTGCCTGAACACTATACTTATCTTTCTCTGAACGAACATGCTTATGAGCAGAGAAATTGGCAACAATGTCAAAACCCTTCTCCTCACGGAAAATACGTTCGAAAATTGGGTCTGCAAAGTTGAGGGTGTAGCAACGGAACTCATCTGGTACAAAAAGTCCTTCTGTGCTTCGCACATCACGAACCAATTCTGCCAATCCGTTCTCATTCAAGTCAACAACGACTACACTCTGTGGTTCAAAGCGAAGTACAGCCTTGATGAATGAAGAACCGATGGAACCGGCTCCACCAATTACACAAACTTTCTTGCCTTTGATTTCAGCAGAAAGTTTCTCCTTGTTTGCCTCGATATCCTGAGCAAACATACTGACCTGGCGATTAATTACGTAGTCAGCAATGAATTTATTTAAATTGAACATTGTATTTTTTTATTTTCTCCAAACCATCTTGTTCACAATACCAACATAGCTTTGGATAATCTTTACTACCTTGGTAGAAACATTCTCCTCTACATAATCTGGTACAGGGATGCCGAGTTGGCCGTCCTTGTTGAGTTCTACAGCTGTATCTACAGCCTGAAGGAGACTCTTTTCGTCGATACCTGCAATGATGAAATCACCCTTATCAATTGCCTCCGGACGCTCTGTTGAAGTACGGATGCAGATTGCAGGGAATGGATGACCTACACTGGTGAAGAAAGAAGACTCCTCTGGAAGGGTTCCACTATCTGATACTACAGCAAAGGCATTCATCTGAAGACAGTTGTAATCGTGGAAACCAAGTGGTTCATGCTGGATTACTCGCTCATCCAATTTGAAACCAGATGAAGCCAGACGATTGCGGCTACGTGGATGGCAACTGTAGAGAATAGGCATATCATACTTCTCTGCCATCTTGTTGATTGCAGTGAAGAGAGAAGTAAAGTTCTTCTCTGTATCGATATTCTCTTCACGATGGGCACTCAGCAGGATGTAATGTCCCTTCTTCAAGCCCAAACGCTCATGGATATCGCTTGCCTCAATCTCATCCAGATTCTGATGAAGAACCTCTGCCATTGGAGAACCTGTTACATAGGTACGCTCCTTTGGCAAGCCGCAGTCAGCAAGATAACGACGGGCATGCTCAGAGTATGCCATATTCACATCACTGATGATATCCACGATACGGCGATTGGTCTCCTCTGGAAGGCACTCGTCCTTGCATCGGTTACCTGCTTCCATGTGGAAGATTGGGATATGAAGACGCTTGGCACCAATCACACTCAGACATGAATTGGTATCACCCAATACGAGTACTCCATCTGGCTTGGTCTGGGCAAAGAGCTTGTAAGAGCAATTGATGATGTTACCACAAGTTGCTCCCAGGTCATCACCCACAGCATCCATATAAACCTCTGGTTCTGCAAGCTTCAAATCCTTAAAGAAGATACCATTGAGGTTATAATCATAGTTCTGACCGGTATGTGCCAGAATCACATCAAAGTACTTGCGACACTTGTTGATAACGGCAGCAAGACGGATAATCTCTGGACGAGTTCCTACTACGATGGCAAGCTTCAACTTGCCATTCTCCTGCCACTTAATATCTGAATAATCAAATTTTGGTTGCTTTTTCATATTAATCTTTTTCTACTGGATCAAAAAACGTATCAGGCTTGCTGCTATCAAAGACTTCATTGCAATACATCACGGTTACCAGATCTTCTGTTTCTGAAAGATTGATGATGTTGTGTGTATATCCAGGAAGCATGATAACGCTCTGAATCTTATCGCCACTCACCTCATAATTGAGCACCTCATCGGTACCTTCCTTGCGGAGCTGAATCAAACCATGACCTGAAACAACAATGAACTGTTCCCACTTGGTATTGTGCCAATGCTGACCTTTGGTGATACCCGGCTTAGAGATATTGATACTCACCTGTCCGCAGTTCAGGGTATGAACCAACTCGGTGAAGGAACCACGCTGATCTACGTTCATCTTAAGGTCGAAGATAGCCTTTTCCTTTGGAAGATAACTGAGATAGGTGGAATAGAGTTTCTTGGCGAAACTGCCATTTGGTATCTCTGGAATCATCAAGGTCTTTGGCTGATCAGCAAACTGATGAATCAAATCTACGATTTCTCCCAGGGTTGCCTTATGCGTGATTGGACAATAACAGTACTTACCCAAAGGACCGGCAACGACTTCCAAACCTTCGAACTCGCAATGATGCTCCTTCTCCTCCAATGCATCAAGCATCTCGGCTACGAGATCATCAATATAAAGCAATTCCAGTTCTACGGAAGGATCATTTACCTGAATCGGTAAATCGTTGGCGATGTTGTTGCAGAATGTTGCAACTGCAGAATTATAGTTCGGACGGCACCATTTACCAAAGAGATTCGGGAAACGATATACCAGAACCTTGGCACCTGTCTTACTCTGATAATCCAGGAACAAGTCCTCACCTGCTTTCTTGCTTCTACCATACTCGCTGTTGCCGAAGCGTCCGGTCAGGGAAGCCTGCTGTGAACTGGAGAGCATGACAGGACAGGTATTCTTATACTTCTTTAATGTATCAAGGAGTGTAGAGGCAAAACCAAAGTTACCCTTCATAAACTCAGAATTATCCTTTGGACGATTGACACCAGCCAGGTTGAATACGAAATCACAATCCTTACACCAGGAGTCCAACTCTTCTAAGGTAGAATCGAGATCATACTCATATACTTCATCGATTAACAATGAAGGGCGAGTCTTGTCCTTTCCATCCTTGATATTATTCAATGCGGCACAAAGGTTTTTACCGACAAAGCCTTTTGCACCTGTTACAAGAATCTTCATAATTTATCTTGATTACTGAACAAAGTTACCCTCACCAGAAAGCTCATGCTGTATATACTCCAGAGAAGCAATCTTATCCTTGGTTTCCTCCAAGTTCAGGCGATAGGTATTATCTGAATTGAATTCCTCGATGGTTACACGCTTGGCATCACCCTCACGGAAGAACTTATCATAATTCAAATCACGGTTATCAGCAGGAACACGGTAGAAGTTACCCATATCTACAGCCTTGGCACACTCCTCTTTGGTCAACAAGGTCTCGTACATCTTTTCACCATGACGGATACCGATTACCTTGATATCTTCCTTCTTGCCACCGAAGAGTTCACAAACTGCCTCTGCCTGAGTCTGGATGGTACAAGCAGGTGCCTTCTGAACAAGGATATCACCATTATGTCCATTCTCGAATGCGAAGAGAACCAAGTCAACAGCCTCTTCCAATGACATGATGAAACGAGTCATCTTAGGTTCTGTCAATGTGATAGGGTTACCACTGCGAATCTGTTCAATCCAGAGAGGGATTACTGAACCACGAGAACACATCACGTTACCATAACGTGTGCAGCAAATCTTGGTCTTGCCAGAGTAACGGCTCTTGGCTACGGCAATCTTTTCCTCAATAGCCTTGGTGATACCCATCGCATTGATTGGGTAAGCTGCCTTATCTGTAGAGAGGCAGATAACAGCACCAACACCAGCCTCAATAGCTGCAGTCAATACATTGTCTGTACCAATAACGTTAGTCTTTACAGCCTCCATTGGGAAGAACTCACAAGAAGGAACCTGCTTCAATGCAGCTGCATGGAAGATGTAATCAACACCAGGCATCGCATTGCGGCAGCTCTGCAGGTTGCGGACGTCACCGATAAAGAACTTAATCTTATGAGCTACATCAGGGAATTTCACCTGATACTCATGACGCATGTCATCCTGTTTTTTCTCATCACGACTAAAGATACGGATTTCACCGATATCTGTTCTCAAAAAACGATTCAATACAGCGTTACCAAAAGAACCTGTACCACCTGTAATCAACAGGGTTTTGTCTTTAAAAATTGACATATTATAATTAATTTAAATTATTTCATATAGAAAGGCAGGCTCCACACCAAAAGCGAAAAGTAGCTCATAAAAAATGCTAGTGGTGCTTCGCCTACCGAATAATATTATTGTTTCGAATCTCGAAAACCTTAAAATAAGGTATGAGGTCAAAAAGACCTCGCCTGATTACTTATTGAATAGATACGGTCTTGCATCCCCTCAACCAGTTCTTGATTATCCGGATTATCATTTATCAGCTTGTCAAGTGCAGTTTGCAGACTTTTTCCAAGCCCTAGTTCAACGGCCAACTGGTCAGCATTTATTTCTCGGGTTTGTTGTGGAGTAGCCCATCTGTCACTTGGATCTAAAAAATGCCCTAATTCATGAGATATACATGCAAAGCATTCTGATTGAGATAGTCCTAATTGATCTACTTTCTCTTTGTTATACCAAATAGTTTTAAAATTATATTCAAAAGCATCTTCTTTATCAAACATTCCAGCGAACTTATCACCAGGAACAACAACACGAATTTTCTCCGTAATTTGTTGCAACACAGGCTCACTACCAAATTCATTTATGAACTCAGTAAAAAGTTGTATTTCTGGATTATGAACAAATTCTATCATAGTCATTAAATCGTGAAAAATACTAGTACATACTTAGTTTTATTTCTTCTTTCTGTTACCTTCGCATGGTTATAACCTTCGAAGTAAAATAAAGCTATAACTTTGATTGTAACATCATAATATTCTGTTCGAAAACCTACCCGTCCTTCCTTACCGTTAAGGAAGGCTCCACCTTTCTCACCAAGTCTCTCTTTCCTCAGGTACGAGAGGATGTAACCGCCCTCCGGTGCTCGGAACCGCTACGCTATAAGGTTGGCGGGGCATCAAAGCCCTCGCCAGGTTGTGCGGGATGGGACCGCCGGACTGTTGCTGGGGACTGCTTGATAGATCCATGAACAAAGGGCTCGCCAGGAAATCTGCGTCATCTGCGAAATCTGCGTGACTATTTCTTCTTTCTGTTCTTCGCCTCCTTCAGGGTGATGATTCTACCAGGATGTTCTGTGTCCCATACCGCTGCACCTCCATGCTTGAAATAATCCCAGAGGATGATGAGGAGGGCGAGGACGGAGAGGACTCCGAAAAGTATTAATAAAAGTAATAACATCTTTTTTAATGTATAATTGTTAATGTATAATGTTTAATTGTGATCAAGCTCGCTGTACTTTGAGTGCTGACTCTTGTACTCTGGTACAATCTCCTTCATCTTCTTCACTATTGCCATATCTTCGTAGGTGAAGGAGAGCTGATAGAGGTCTTCCTCGTTCTTGC
>ULUS01005912.1_pt1 | contig 24773 bp, 27 predicted proteins | sample 1958761 | NCBI WGS metagenome assembly ULUS01 (sample SAMEA4835767, study PRJEB28245) | human gut metagenome | biome: gut microbiome; material: fecal sample | place: Denmark | collected 2008
TCCTCCCTTAAGGGGAAAAAGCTGTGCCAATGAGCGCAATGAAAGTTTACTTTCAAATTGCCGAGTGCAGCCAGCTTTATCAATAAAGGGAGGACTGGTGGGTTTTCGAAAGACCCTTCTTTAACGGGAAAAAGCGGTGCCAATGAGCGCAATGAAAGTTCACTTTCATATTGCCGAGTGCAGCCCGCTTTATCAAAAAAGAAGGAAGGGTTGATTTTAGAACAACGGTAAGGAAGGACGGGTAGGTGATGTCACTGTTAGAAGTTAGTGCTATTCTTGAATATATATCCTTAGGGCTATAATATTACTAATCAAGGAGATTTCATGTGTATACAAAGTTTCATCTCTGTATTTTGTTATTTCTTGTTCTTCATTCTCCAGAAGGTTACATTCATACCGTCCTCACTAACTTTTACATTAAGAGTTAGGATTCTTGCACCACCGCTTTTGCCTTTACCCTTGTCAGCAATGGCCATTCTTATCTTACGAATGCCACCACCAAGGTCATCTCCAACAAGAGGATTCTTATAAATTTCATCTAACCAAGCATTATAGTCAGTCTTCAATGAATGATATTTTTTAGCCAAACGTTTAAACTGTCTCTTAAACTCAGGGCCATATTCAATATGTACATTCATGTCAATCCTCCATTTCTAAATCTTTTAATAAATCCCTTGCATCAGGTAGTTTTCTTCCTTCCAACTTAGCAAGTTTTACTTCCTGCAAAGCTCTTGTCAAACTTTCCTTCACAAAAGCTTGCTGCTTCTGTGTTTTTGTCAAGATTGGTTCTTTTACAACCGTAGTTGACACAACACCACGAAGCATATTAATAGCCTTACGAATGTTTTGCAGAGGCTGGTTTGAATCTACCGTTACTAATATCTGTTCCATAATCTTCTCCTTTTAAACGTTTAAAGTCTTTTTGACTATGCAAAGATTGTGCAAATCGAACGCAATGAAGCTCGCTCCAATTGCTGAGATGCCGCCAATCTTAAGCAAAGATACATTATTCCCCTCACATCGCCAAATTTCTTACATGATTTTAACACAAACGATACGTAAACTGATCTATCTTTTTGCATTAATACCTAACATCATAATCAAGTCTCCCTTATATTGTTCATATATCTGCCAAAAAATACGCTTTTTGATTGAAAACACCAAGAAAATAGTAGAAAATCTACAAGCTATCAGCAAATTACTCAATGCGCCAGCCACCTTGTCCCTGCAGTCCCATCCCTTATAACCATTGGTTTTAGCAAGTCACCCCCTGCGGTCCCATCCCGCACAACCTCCTGGCGAGGGCTCTGATGCCCCGCCAACCTTATAGCGAAGCGGTTAAGAGCGACGTTTCTGTCCCCTACAAGGGGAACCGAAGGGGTCGTAAAGACTATTGAAGAAGACCGAGATGAGAGGTGGAGCCTTCTTTAATGGGAAAAAGCTGAGCCAATGAGCGCAATGAAAGTTCACTTTCAAATTGCCGAGTGCAGCCCGCTTTATCAATAAAAGAAGGACGGGTTGATTTTAGAAAAATTACTCAAAATCAGAAAAATCGGATTGATTAGAAAATGGCGACGCCATATTCTAATCCCTCTCAATCCCCATTCTACTAAATATCGGATAAACGATATGTTCCAAGATCCACGTCATTCTTTTCTCAAAAACCTCCAACGTAAACTCCTTCTCAAATTTCTCCCTGCCAGCCTTGCCCATGTTGCTACGCAAATCAGGATTGGAAAGGAGAAGGAGAATCTTATCAGCAATCTCATGGGCATCAGGACGGAACGTATTCAGCATGACAGGTTGCTTGCCACCAAGCAAAAAGCCATTAACGCCATCCTCCACCTCAGCACTCACACCACCAACGTTGCTCGCCACAACAGGCAGAGCAAACTGCATGGCTTCGAGTATAGATACTGGGAAAGCCTCGGTATAAGAAGGTAATACAAACACATCAGCCTGACTGAAAAAAGAATATTTATCATCGCCATATTTGGGACCATAATAAGTACAACATCCATTCAATCCCATCATAGACAAGGCTGAGTCAAACTCATCACCACTCATTTCCTTGGTTAAACCTCCTACGAAATCAGCCTGAAATTTCACCCCTTTATCTTTAAGAATCTTCAAAGCAGAAAGATATTCCATGATGCCCTTTGTCTTCATGATATTGGTAAGCCAAAGGATATGAGGTACATGATCTGAATTTTCATTTACCTGATTAGCGTTTGATATAGCTGGAATAGCATTTGGACAAACAAACACATCCTCTCTTTTCACATACCTCTTAACATCTTCATAGAGAGCGTCAGCTAACAAAATAAGTTTTACCCCTTTAAAATAGTGTTTATACATCCAATTGTCGAGCCATTTATCCTGCCGAGTCTCTACACCCTTATTATGGAAATGCATCACAACCTTCTGCCCCATCATCTTGAGCATCATAACGGTAATGAAATCCTTATAAAAAGGTATACCAGCCGAATTTGGAGTGATATAAACCAAATCCGGCTTTACACTCTTCACAGCTTTTCTCACATCCATCAGTTTCTTCAATACACCCTTTGCCTTATGCCATCCACCCTTACCAATTTCATCCAATCGTGTTGCCACGGCCAGATTGACATAATGGCAATCAAACGACGAATTAACGAGTTCAGAATCGTGAATGAACTGCCCCACCATGGAGGCTCCATGCACAGGCGGCGGCATGTGCATAATAAAAAGTATTTTTGGTTTCATTATTTTATTGAAACAATTATTATTTTTATTTTCCGATCAGTATCTTACTCAAAGGTTTGGAGATACCTATGAGCTTAGCTACAGCCATTGAACTATATGTGACAAGAAATGTCACTATTGTGGCAATGAGAAATATTAATCCCCATTGAGTTTGATTATTAAGAAAGCCTCCAATTTCAGGAAATTTTAAGCCCAAAAAGAAGAAATAATGAATCAGATAGATAGGTAATGTATTACGACCAATCAGGAACAGTTGTTTTCCCACAAATGTTTTGTTCGACAAAGTGTCTTGATACAAATAACAAAAACGGTAGAGCAGCAACACACCTATACCAGACTGGAAAGTTACATAATAGAAACCGTTATTCAAACGAAACAAACTTGCCACAAAAACAATCACCAATATCCCGACCACATATTCATTACAAATCAGACGATGAAATAATCGTTCATATTGTTTACATGCCAACCCCATCAAATAGAATGGAAAATACATGGCTATCAGACGTAATGAGAACCATCCTGCTAACAAGCCATTATTGTAATTCCAATCCCAATCTTTTAAGATAATAATCAAAACTGAAATTATGAATAAGAAACACAAACTATATATAGTCGTTTTGCGCTCATCAAATCTGAGCAGTTCAAATATCTCAGAAACCACCCAATGAATGATGTTCATTAAGAATAGCGCAAACGTAAACCAATAGCCGAATTTATACTCACCTAATGCACAATACCCCAGACTATTCAGATTTCCCCAATAAATGAACACATATATCAGGAATATACTTATAGAAGGCACCAGCATCAACTTTAAACGCTTAAAAATCGCCCCCCCCAGAAAGGCTAATTCTAGTAAACCAACCACTTGTAAAGAAGAAACCAGGAAGCATCAAAATTGCAAATATTTGACTTATCAAAAATCCATCTTTACAATCCAAACAAAAGTTACCACATGTATGAGAAAAAACCACCATGAGCATAACCAAGCCACGCAGACAGTCTAAATATTCTAATCTATTTTTACTCATTTTCTATGCCATTCCCTCCATTTTAAGAACTTACATAGCAAACACCATGACAATGGTGTACACTTAGTAAGCTTCATCAATTTGCCTATACTATCATTAGTAAGATACTTGCTATATTTTATTACCTCTTTCCTTGCCAACAGAGTCCTTCCGGATAACAACAGACAATAAGCCAAGTTTCGACAGATGGCTCCTTGCACAACATGAAAACTCTCATCATTCAACAGATTTGGTTGCTTGCGAACCAACCTTTTCTCCCATTCTTCGACAGTTGGAGCATTATCCCATCTGCGTTTCATACGTATAATCCAATCTTCACGAGATGTGACAGTCTGCGCTCCACATCCCATAAAAAGAACCTCAGGTATCAATCCCCACTTACCGAACAAGGCAGAATATCCCCAAAACTCTAAATCTTCTGTGATACGCAGATCTTCTCTCATTCCCCCAGTTGCCTTAACGACATCAGTACGCATCATGGCACCACCAGGACAAATATGCATTCTTTCACCCCAAAAGCGGAAGAAATCCTTAATTATATAACCGTCAGCATAACGAGAAGCTTCCTTTTCAGACAATCCGTCATTAGGAAGCACTGGTGAGACATGCGTTCCCGATACAGTATCGACCTGTTGCAACACGCTAACACCAATACACTCCTCATGCTTATCAAGAAAGTCCACCGTTCTTTTAAAAAACTCCGGTTTCCAATAATCATCAGCATCAATAAAGGCAAGATAACGTCCACGAGCAGCCTCTATTGCCCGATTTCGAGCCTTAGAAGGACCTGCATTCTGCTGTTGCATCAGGACAATACTGCCACCTGACTTTACTAATTCTTCAGACTTTTCGTACAGATGAATCACTTCTACAGAATTATCAGTACTCCCATCATCTACTAAGATAATCTCATACTTATAATTACCTTCTTGTGCAATGATTGAATCAAGACATTTATTAATAAAATCCCCTGCGTTATACACAGGAATCACTACAGATATATCAATCATATTTTATCAAATTCACAAATTTATAAACCACATAAGCATACAAGAAACTAAATCCTATCGCCAATAAGAATTGCAAAATGGGGGGGGTATCCACAACATGTTTCAACACCAAGTCAAAGCAGAAGACATGAGCCAAATATATTTGCAAGCTCAATCTGCCAACCCATTTCACACACACCGATATATTTAATTTATCTGTAAGCAGTTCAAGACATCCACAAAAATAGCAGAAAGCAGGAATAATGAATAGGAAAATAAGATATCGGTAAGTTTGACTGCTAAAAAAGCGTACATCTTCAGCAACAAACCACGATAGTAACACAACCAACGAAAGAGAAATCAGTACATATCGACATCCTATATTCCACTTTGAAGAACAATACAAAATCATTCCAAAGACAAAAGCAGGAAAGCGTTCTATAGCCCAATCAATAGGCCACAAGAATGACAAGTCAATTGCTTTTGCCAAGAAACACACTGGTATAATCACAACCAGCGTCTTTAATTTCCATTTCTGCACAAATGGTAAGATAAACGGTGCCAAAGAATAAAATAACACAATGGCCGTAATATACCATTGATTTAAGCTTAGAGGTGTCATGACAAGCAATCGTCTTGGCATTTCAACACCATGCGAAACCAATGCAAAACCAAAACTTACGCAACCGAATATCAAACATGAGGGCAACAAACGCCTAACTCTATGCCTATAATATTCAATCCGTGAATTTTTCATTAAAGAATGTGCAATTCCAAAACCAGAAACGACAAGAAACAGATCCACACCCCAATGTCCACAAGCATGGAAGAAGTCAAATAATCTTCCTTCTAAAAACTTCTGATGAAACAGCATAACACATATCATGGCTATACCCATAAAATATAGTCTATGCTTAGAAAAATATGTCTGAAAATCTTGTTTAAACATTTTATATTGTATTTAATGCCAATATCCTCTCTGCAATTAGTTCAATCCTTTTCCATGCCATAATTCTAATTTTATCCAAGCAGCAAGCTGTGATAAAGAAAGTACAAATATAAAGCATGGTCCACAAAAAAGGCAATGGCAAGTTGGAGTCAATCCAATGTAAGCCACAACCATACATCTGCACTCCATCCCACGAATGCATCAATAAAGCAGCAAATGCAGAGGTGGAAAAGAACAATATCAACTCATCATATTTAGACCTAACATGTATTTTTTTGAAAAACAGAAACAGGTAAATCGTCTGTAGAATCTGCAACGGAGAGATATAACTGTAAATGTCTTTCTCAAACCCAATATAATTAGATATCATACTAATAATCACACAAATGGCACCAATGCCAACATACATTGCCAAATCCCGAGAACTTTTCCATCCGAAACATTTTAAATCCGATCTTTTAAGATAAGCCCCAAGAAGATAAAGCCCCATAAAACTGACAAAGGTCAAACCTTGCGAGAATTCAACGCAATTCTTAAAAATCCATCCGAATAAGGTCTGGAAAGAATAAAATGCCAGCACCATACAACCCAATTGGCGTGTTTCAACTTTCTCTATGTAAGCATTCATAATCGGAGCTAACATATACAACGCCAAATAGCTCACAAAAAACCAATTGCCATGAACAAGGAATAATAGCATATTATCAGCAAGATGTTTTATAGAAAAGTTAGTCATTCCCAAACTAACAGCTATAATATGAATCATGCCCCCCCAGAACGCAATTTGAAAGAGATAATTACACAAACTTTTCCATTTCCATCTGATTCCAAAATAGCCAGATATAATGATGAAGCAGTTCACACAAATAAAGCTCAAGCTTTTCAAGCTGGCGATACCCACAAACCTCAAAGGTTCGCTCATCACCATCTCATGTGTAGTCTGCCCATTTGTACCAACATTGTAATGTATCACCAACACCATGAGCATTGAGAATATTCTCAATAACTCAATGTTGGTTTGGCGTTTAGTCTTTGACTTTACGGGATTTAATATTTCTCCACCCATATAATGTTCCTCCTCTTCTTCAAGAAATACCAATTGAGCAACTTTCTTGGTGCATGATTCTTTATAAATTGAATAGGAGCCTTAGTCAATTTCCATCTCAATTTTCTCATCCAGTAACCTGGCTTTTTGTCCAAGCCCAAGATACGGTCTCCCTCCACTGCAATCAAATAAGGATTATTCTCGCTACCACCTTCTCTTGCATCATAAGTAGATACTATGTAAGGCTCATAGTGGAACTTGTAATTATTGATGCGCAACCAGTAAAACAATTCGCGGTCTCCAAGAATCTTATAACTCAAGTCAAAAGGATGTTTAAGCAACAACTCTGTTTTTACAATGACAGACTGATGGATAAATGGCATGATAGGATCCCCTTGCTCCTCATTCTCATTATAAATACCTTTACCCTCATAGAATATCATCATGGTACGCCCATAATAAACATCAGCATCAACCTTAGAAATGGTATCTTCTAATTCATCTATTACATTCTCATCGTAAAAGCTGTCGCCACCATTTAAGAAAAGAACATAATCGCCCTTACAGCGCTTTACACCTTTATTCATGGCATCAACCATTCCCTTGTCTCTTTCAGAAACAATTACAGTATTTTCCTCTGGAAAGCCACCTTCTTTCAACAGAGACTTTACCTTTTCTACAGTATTGTCCTTAGAGCCACCATCTATCAGCAAGAACTCGAAGTTTTTATTCTTTTGGGCACATACCGATACTATTGTATCTTTGATAAAACTCTCTGCATTCCATGTTACAGTTACTACACTTATCATTTCCTTTTGCATTTTTTAATTAAACTTCTTGCTGACCTCAATGGCAGAAGCCATGCAAACATCCGTATTGTAATACTCCCATTCTGCGAAACGTCCACAAAGGTACAGTCCACTTTGCTCCAAGTCATCACGCAATTTCTTGATACCAGTACGGGTATTGGCATCTTGTATTGGGTAAGTATACTTCTCGTAGTTATGCGTGATATATTTAGGATGCCAAGGAATACGTTCCAGGTTATCAAGAATATCCTCCTTTGAGATATAGTCGGTAAACTCAATTGTTGCAGACATTTTACCATCCGCTCTGTTTGAAGGAGAAAAATTACCTGTACAGATGATACGGTGGCTCTCATGCTTCTTGCTTGGCATATAAATCCAGCTATATGGATTATCATCTATCTCGCAAAGAACAGTTGTAGTACCATGGCTTTCCAATCCTTCAATCATTGCCACATCATCCGACTTCAGAACATTAATCATACTTGGCAATTGCTTAATGTTTCCACAGAACACAACCTTATCAAAGGATTCTCCATCTACAGTCCATGTGCCATCTGCCAGTGACATCGACTCTATCTTTTTTCCATACTGTATATTCAAGCCTTCAGCAAATCGGTCAGCAATAAATTGAGAACCATGATTCTTGGCATAAAAGAAAGTACTATGCACAAATTTCTTCTCCTCAACCTTTTTAATATTATTAAAGATCATCTCCTCTACAGTTGGCATAGGAAGTTTTCCTTCCAGCCAAGACAAAGGAACCTTAGTCAAGTCTCTTCTCCAAACTTTCTCATTGTAAGGCTGAAAATACATTTTGTAAAGGCTTTCTCCAAAACGTCCTTTCAGGAATTCCTCAAAATTCTTGGGTTCTATTTTTCCTTCATTACCTTTAATAATCATCCAATCCTTGATGATGCTATTCACCGTTTCATCATCAAAGCATGAAATATGATTCTCTATAGGATAAGGAACGAACAAGCCACCATCCATAGATACACCTGAGTTCCTATCTGCCTTGACGAATTCCTCTTCTTTATTAAAATGACTCCAGAAGAAATCCAAGACCTCAGGTCTTCGTGTATTAAAAACATGACCACCTGTACGATGAAACAAGTGACCATTTACCCGATCACATTTAATCATACCACCAGGTCTATTATCACTCTCGAAAATAGTCACCTCATGCTTATCCTTAAGCAACTGACCAACACTTAAACCGGAAATACCGGCACCAATTATTGCTATTTTCATATAATATGAATTATTTACGAATTAAATACATCATACATTCTCTTTGCACAATGCTCTGTATTATACTCTGTTTCTATTTCTCTTGATTTTTGTCCCATCCTTATTAAATCATGATGATGGAAATAGTCAAGGGCAGCGACAATCGTTTCCTGCTTGAAAGTATCAAACGTGATTCCGTTCTCACCTTCCTTCACTAATTCGGGGTGGCAACCATTGTAGATACTTGTAGCTACAGGCAGTCCACATGCCATTGCCTCTGGAATAACTAAGCTCCAATTATCCTCAATGGTAGGCAGTATAAACACATCTGCTATGGCATAATACTTATATACCTCATTGTAGCTCACCTTACCTTCTAAATATATAGATTGCTCCTTACCGTATTCTTGCTTATAAGTGTCATACAAGTCACCAGATCCAATCAATACCAATCTGTCATTTGGATATGCCTTAAGGTGTTCCATCCAGGCCGCCAACAAATAACCAACACCTTTACGCTTTACTATCTGCCCAGAGAACAAATAAATCAAACCATCCTCTGTGCTTAAATATTTCTTTTTGAAAGCCTCTTTTTCATCGTCTTTCATCTTAGATATTGAAGTTGTCAGACCATTACTGTCTGCAGAAATTCCAATACGATGTATCTTTTCTGCTTTGATGCCAATAGAAAGCAAATATTTCTCAGTCTCTACACCATTTACAAGATACCCCTTGATGAACTTATCCGATAACTTTCGGTGCCAGGTTTTCAGCTTACCCGTATTACGTTCGGTATAGCAAGTACGCTCATATCCGATATAGAGTGGTACATGAAAAAGCAGATGATAGAGAATACCCCATGGAGTCCACTGAAAAAAAGCTTCCGTTATCAGCACATCCGGCTTAATTTTCTTGATGGCACGCAAGAATCCATACATAAACGGGATTTTCTGTCCATATTCTCCTTCTACACGATTAAACGACATAGTTGCCGTGTCAAACAGATAATCATGATTGAAAGCAACGGCATTATCACCCATCTCGCTTTTGATACGTTCCACCAAATCGTCTCGCTTCATTAAATGATAGCGGTTTGGAGAATACATCACATAAAAATTACCCTTAAACAACTGGATAAGTTTCTGATAATATGGTATTCTATAGTCTAAGAACACCTGATTTGCATATAGTATTTTCATATTCAATAATTTTCTATAAATAACATTAAGCCCGTCCACCAGTGATCCAGGCAAAAGACTTTGGATATATTCGATGCCACAATTCTCCCACTTTCCACATAAGACAAACAACAAATATTGGAGATATCAAGAAAGTCAGCAATGCCGCAATCTCATTTCCTAAAAAGAAATGGGCCAAAATTGTCTTTATCACTTTTAATAAAATAAAGTGGTTAACATAGATAAAAAAGGCATATCCAGCCATCGAAGCTATCCATCCTCTGCAACCGGTACGAATAAAATTCCAGAAGAGGAATACGCCTAATAACAAATGAATTTTATCTGTCCAATAGTTTGGCATAATAAAAAAGCACGATACGACCCAACAAAAATAAAGAAGTATTGCCCATACTTTATTAAGTTTTTTTCTCAAACAACCTTCATGCTTTCTGATAACACCTCCTAAGAGAAAGAATAACCATCCTTCTGTACTTAACACCTTAGAATCCATAGGCCACCAGATATAGATAATATAGGCAATGATAGCACTTTGTATTACTAATTCCCATTTCCTCCCAATTTTATCATCCAAAAAGAAAATCCAATCATACAAAGGTGACATCAGCATCAGGAGCATCAATGTTCGCACATACCATAATGGACCATTGTAATCACTATGCAGTAAATCAACAACATACATATACCAATGATCTTCTATAACTACTTTACCACTAATCCAAAGAGGAACAAAAGCCAATAGATTCCATATCAAGAATGGAATCAACAGGGTCTGTACCTTTTTCCTTATCATAGCAGTATAATTACCATTTTCGTAATATGACTGCTTGAAAAAGAAGAATCCTGAAATCAAGAAAAAATAGGGAACAGCTATACTGGTCAAATATGTAACGCCATGTGCGATGAAATTATATATTTCCCATGTTTCTTTTCCATCACCTCTAAAAGCTTCGAATGTATGCGCATGACGATAAACAACCATGACTGTACATATCAAGCTTATCAGTTTAATTTTGTCACTCAGTTCTTTTGTCATTTTGTATATTTGACTTTTGAGTAAAAATATGCCATCATCAAAATACCCAGATAGACCACAGTTATAATCGCGGTCTTTCCTGACAAGAATCCATAGGAGTATCCATTAAGTGTGCCACAAGAAATAGCCGAAAGCAGACCTACATAACCAGGTTTCATTCTCTTCCTTAAAGCATAGAACAATGCCGAGATATGGTGTATAATCAACAGAGCAAGACCTACCAATCCTGTACTTCCATATGAACCATAATAGTTACTATGTAAATCTGTCAAAGGCATCGGTCCTTTATCAGTAATATAACGTTCCATGGCCGCATATCCCCAGCCGAAAAAAGGCTTCTGCGCACCAAGTTCTTCAACCATTTCCCATATTGCAGTACGTCCAGTTGAAGACTTGATATCACCCTCCGATTTACCTGCCATCAAGAATTTAAAAATATCTTCTCCCAAATCCTTGAAAAAATAGATAGCACCACCAGCTAACAGAAGTAGCAATCCCCAGATAAATTTACCACATACGAGCAAAGCTACACCAAAACCCAATGCAGCAGAAGCATTAGCTCCCCCGCTTGTAGATATGACCAAAAAGAAAACAGAAATAATCATAGCCGCCTTTAACATCGCATACCTTTTCTTATCCCCTATTTTCTTGGCAAGATATTCACCACAGCAATAGGAGAAGCACATTGCAGCACAAGAGCCTTGCTGTAGATCATGCCCTATCCAAGCTTGATACCCCATCACTCGAGTTGCAATACCATTGAAAACCAACATTCCCACTACAAGATATACAAAGATTTTCTCCATATTTTCAAAAGTATGTACTTGCGAGAATATAGCAAAAAATGCAATCATAAATACCAATTTTTCAAAAGCCATGAAAAATGAAAGCATTGGCAAATACGACCACAAAGTACTTGCAAGGGCCAATAACAGATACCAAGTCATCGTAATATTAGGTGACTTGGCATGAAACAATGCAGAAGCAACACATTTTTTTCTGAAATTCATCGCATAAAGCAATAATCCAAATGTGGTTGCAATTTGTATTCCTTTGGCGATACCACCTCCATCAGCAGGCATACAACTTACACGATATACCCACAAAATAAAGAATATAAGCATCCACTTATATTTTGATTTAACCAAATGGCAACTCCAAATCCAAATTTCCTTTATTAATCCAAAAATACTTTTCATATCTTTTATATAAACTTTTAAAGACTAAACTATCTTAAATATAGCTTTCCAATCATATCCATCTTCATTACTAAATGTCTGCTGAAACCATCGTCCTATTGAACGACACAAATAAGCTACAACGACTATAGCCACAAATAAAATAATAATATTAAAAGGAAAAAGATAGTTCAAAGCCGTTGTTCGCACATATGGCTGAACAAGATATATCTCCAAGCAAAGCCCCCCAACACCTTTTACTATCCAACCCATATATTTATGCTGATATAGTCTCAGAGCAATATCAGTTTGACATAACCTATAAAAATACAAACAGACTCCAGCCAACGGAATCAACGAAAATATCAACAACTTTTGGCATATAGGATATTTAACAGATATCAAAGGTAAAGCATAAAAAAGAACACAAGAAAACAGCAACATACTGAATGTGGGAGCAAATGCTCTATTATTTATTTTTTCTGAATGTGATTCTTTTAACCCCAAATCAGCTCCAAAAAGCATAAACAAAAAGAAAAAGCCCCATTTGAGGTAATTCCATTGGTATATCCAAACCTTATCCATAGGAGTGCAGAACACCAGCCAATTTAAAGTTTGGTTATTAGTCACTAATGCATGAAAAGGATCAAAGAAGAGGCTATACCATAATAGCACAAAAAGCGTATATATCACATAAACTATCTTTAATCTTCCTATTGCATATTTACGAACATAATACAATAATACATAATAGATCATAATGCAAGATACAAACCAACCGGCTCCATCAGAAAGCAAGACTCCAAGCTGCATGTCTGAATGATATAAGAACAATGCAATCAGTCCCAGACCAACAACACTTGGATAAATTCGTCTGATTCTTCTTTTATACCAAGTATCGAAACGACCACACCTACCTAAGAACAAAGTATATCCAGAGCAAAAGAAGAACAAAGCATCACCAATAGCACCACCGGTCGCAAGTTCTTTACAATAGACATACTGTTGGTCAAAATGACTATTGGTAATTAATAGAACCGCAAAGAACTTCAATATATCTATAGAAATATTTCTATTTTGTTTTTCCATTTATAATAAATGTTTCAATAAGAACAAAACTATCTTGTTTACATGTTTATATTTACTCATATAGTAAATTCTACTCTCCATTTCTATTTTTTCTTTCTTTGGATTTCGCTTGGTACTTCCCCCTTCATAATGCACTATTTCTACATCGCTGTCAAAATACATACGCTTTCCTATTTGGAGCATTTTCTCTGCCAATATTGGCTCTTCATAATAGAGAAAGGTATTCTCATCAAACATTCCAATCTCATTAAATACAACAGCATTCACCAACATGAATGAACCTTGTACCCAATATGTAAACCTTGACACAGGTTTGAGTAAATCAGACTGGTCATTATGTTTATTCTTCCTTCGCAAAAACGGTAACATTTTCCAACCTATCATACGATAAGGCGAAACGTAAAAATCATGTGGTGACTGATCATGTCCATCAAGACCAACGACTCTTGGTCCAATAGCGCCTATATTCTTGTCTTTACTCATTTTCTCTATCATGATATTCAACATGTTCGATTGCTTAATTTCAATATCATCATTTGAGAATAAGAAATGAGTATATTTTCCAATGCCATTTAAAAAATTAACACCTAAATTATTACCTTTTGCATAGCCTAAATTTTCTTTCGTCCAAAGCAAATATCCTTGTCCTGGTTGAACTTGTTCAAAATTGCCATCTACAAAAATAAGGTTGCAATCCTTTGCCAACTTTTGACTTTTTTCTCTCGTAGAGTCATTATTTACAACAACAAGCGTATATTGAGTAGTTAGACGTGACAATTGCTCAGTCACATATTTAAATGTCATAGCCTCATTATGATAAGAAACTACAACTATACCAATATTAAAATTCATGTTTTTTTAATATAATATTTTTTATTTTTACTATAACTATTGGAAAAGAACACCCCACAAAGATATAAGCAAAAACCATATAATATTTCCATATTGAATTGTGGGGAAATTAGATATTTGAGTCAAGGGAAACCCGTCAACCAAACACATAATCAAATTCACCAACTTAAAAGCCAGAAAATGAAACATCATTATGCTGAAACTATGATTACCAATAACTGATAAAATATGCCCCATTTTTGTACCAATGAAAAGTGCCGATAAAGAATAAACCATTATACAGCCCACAAATGCTGCAACTAATAAAGCCCACGCTGGCACAATATTGACATTATCAACTTGAAGATTGCATAAAGTTCCAAATTTAACATTCACACCTATTATGATTGACATTATTAAAAATAATAACATAATCGCTTTGTTAGAAGGGACATATCTCTCAAAATACTTACGAAACAACCATCCTTCAAAAAGAATCCCACTAATTATCATATTTTGCCATATACAATACGGACTCTTTAGGCAAAGAACTTTCAGGGAAAAACTTCCACAGAATACTGTCAATATCATTAAGCAAAATATAGGAACATCATTTTCTCTATCTATTTTACGCCCTATAGCCAAGACAAGCACAGAAATAATAGATGCAAACAATAATACAGGACAAAACCACATAGCACCCATCAACGGATCCGTTGAAAACAACTTAAATACAAGATTTTTGCCCCCCACGAACATTTGCGACAGACTTAATGACTGGTCATTAATATAAATGTTAGCCAAAACATTATGCAATAAGAGGAAAGCTAATCCTGATAAAATGAAAGGAACATATAATGTTTTAAATCTCTTTTTTATCAATAAAATCGGTGAATTAACGTATTTATCTGTCAAGAAATAACCTGCAACAAAGAAAAAAACTGCCAAATGATATTGATTGACATAATTTTCTACTACTTTATACATAGTACAATGCCCAGCAACAACACTTACTATAGCAATTCCTTTCATTATTGCTAAGGTCATATTGTATTTATTTAAAGGTGAAATCATATCTCTTATATGGCACTTTCTTTTTAATCCCTGACTTATCAAGAATTTCACGGATAATATTAACTATAAATTCTTTCAATGTATGCTTAGGTATCATGTTACCCCATTTCGTCAAAGATTGATATTTAAAGAAATCTGCTTTATACACAGACCTGTTCGCATGATTCCAAGGCTTTACACCTGTAAAATGCACTAAGACAGGAAAATAGGGATAAGTTTTATCCATATCCATTTTATATTCGCAATCTCCGAAATAGGCTCCATGAAAATCTGCCATAAAATTCCAGCAATAAGGCAAATGCAACCAATTGTCCTGAAGAACAGAATTTAATGTATCTTGATCGAAATGCATTGGCTTTTCATGCTTTAAATATGCAATACATCGCTCAGTTATATGATTTTCACGCCATGCATTACAATCTATCAACATCACTCCGCCATTAAAATAGAAATTATAAGGATTGACTTTATTTAAATAGCACAATCCCATACGAGGGGACAAAACATGATCTTCACAAGCACCGACAATATTACCTTTTAAGTCTATTTCATACAACTTCCGAATCGGACCACGACATACAATATCACAATCCAAATAAATAATTCTTTCAATTGATTTATCCAGCATATTGGGAAGCATAAGTCTAAAATAAACGGCATAATTCCATTGAGAAGAAACAGGAAATTCTTGGAATAGTTCTTTATGCATAGCGTAAAATCTAACATCATTATTATAACGTTCGGCAATTTCAACAATATCTTGTTTGTTTTCCTCCGACAAATCCAAACCCATTATATGACAGCAGAATCTTTCTTTCTTATTGTTCTCAAAGATAGAAACCAATAGTACTGCAGCAAATCGAGTATATTTGGAATCCAAAGCACACGTAATGTGAATAATATCATTTTTTACCATATCCTAATATCCATTTGATTTTTGATTTTTGCAGTATGTTTTCTGCGAATGGAAGGAAAATCACAAGCGCAAACAACATACAAATATACATTATCGTATCCGACAGCTTCAAGCCATCATGAATTATAAAAGAAATCACAACTATAATCGGATAATGCAACACATAATAGCCCATAGAATGCTTTCCGATATAACTAAGTAACCTATTGTCACAAAAGTATCTTGCCAAGCCGTTAATTGCTAAAATTCCGACTACAGAAGAAATAATCCACACAATATAATTACCACACTCCAATCTGTTCATGTACATACTAACTACAGATGGACACAACATATATATCACAGCATACGCAAAAACACAAATAGTCACTTGTACTTTTGTCATTTGTAATTCATGCCTATTTAATGACCGTCCCAATCCATAAAAGAACAAGCCAGAACAGAAATTAGCTAAAATATAAGGTTTATCTATTTCCTCTTTGCATAGGCTATAGGCTAATAAAATTACAAGAACCAATATAACAAACATTTTAACTTGTTTACGTTTTCCCAAATGATACTCTAAAAAATTATAAGCTAATTGAACTCCAAACAAAGTAACTAAAAACCATAATGGAGAATTTGTATCCAAAGCTTGCTGCAAAAGAAGTGCCTTAAATGGAGAAAAAGCATAATGCATCCAATTTGTATCCGATCTTATACTCAATTCTATATAAAACAATGGTATTGACAAGATAAAGAATACAAAGAATGGAACCAGTAATTTCTTTATTCCATTATCGAGTAACTCATGTGCTGTTCTTTTCCTGTAGAAATAACCAGATTTATAAAAGAACCATGGCATAAAAAAGTTAAACACATCCAGTAAAACTTTTAATTTAAAAGAAGACTGCCAACATCGCGCCTCTACATGAGAAAGAATCATTATAATGATGAAAAAGCCTCCCACTATATCCAAATAATCAACACGCTTTTTCATAGCAATTTACTTATAAAAGTATTGATAGACTTTGACACACTGATATCAAAACGAGTAAATACGGATGCGATTGCAAAAGTAATACTAAAAAAGAACAGAGCGTTTACTAAATACAGCCATACAGCCTGCCCCCCCAAGTTTAAACTGAACCAGCTACAGAAAGAGGCAAGAACAGAGGCGTGTACCAAATACAATTGATAAGACATTTTATTTATTCTCAACGCTAAAGACGAAGAAAGTAATTGTTTTGCCCATGTACCAGAACTCACCAACAATACCACCAAAATAGCCCGAATAAACTTTGTTGTAGCTGGATTATATGCATGCAACAAGATAATTGCTAATAGTAATATCGGACATAAAAACACTTGTCTATAACTAAATATCCTATCTTTAAACACATATAGACCAACTCCTACAAAAATTGCTGTATAATATGAAGATATACTATAAGCCAAAACGCCAGCACAGCAAAGATAAAGCAATTTGCCCCTTTCGCTTTTCATATTATGAATTAGATAATAACATGGCATTGCAATAAAAGAACCCAAGAATATATATTTCATCATCCATAAAGGATTAATCAAAGCAGATCCTTTCAAAACACCAACTAAGATACCACTCGTCAATTGATTTATATGTGCTTCAGCTGGCAACAACGTTTTTGTCCATTCGTTATGTTCCAATTCTCCAAGATTCAAACTATAATCCAGGTTTAATATCAAAAGCATAAATGCCAAAATTGTAGGAAGCACCAATGGCATGGTCAAACGGAAATATCTCTTCAAAGCGACTTTGGTTATCGTAGAAGAAAAATCGGATTTTGAAAAGGAGCAACACATACCAAATGCTGATAATATAATAAAAATATACACAGCCATTCCACCATCAAAAAATAATCCGACAACAGGAACTTCCTGCAACCATGATAGCATCTTAAAACAAAGAACAAAGTGGGTCAGCATTACTATAATTGCAGAAAAGCCCTTCAATCCATCAAAATATTTGATTCTCATTATTTTATTCTTTAGGTATTACATTTCTACGTTTTCCTCTTCTTTTTAACAAAAATGTTAATAAGGAATATGTTCTTGAATAAATTTTAAAGCAAAATTTATTATTTATAAAACGCATAAATTTGGGTTCAACCATTTTTTCAATATACATTCGATTGTTAGTATTTGAAAGGAAATCCATAATCTGTGCATACCAAATAGGATTAAATGGTAATTCCCAAAAATAATTTGCCCTAATTAAGCCAACTATTATTTTAACTTGATGTTCATACTTAACTCTTTCAGAACTATTCTCATAAAATTCAGCTAATACAGAGTCCACAATATTATTCATATATGGAGATATAATTGTAGATGCCATCATGGAAGCACCATTCCAATAATAGACGTACAAAGATTTATTCAAAATCTCTGCACGCTTTACTCTATGAGAAACCAGCATATTCGTCACCCAATCTTCACCAATAGATATACCGCCTTTTAAAACCTTTTCGAAAATATCCTGTGAGAAAATTGTCCGCCTATAGATAGAACTATGCAAATATGGAGAAATCTGATTATGAATCATATCTAAAATATATGATTCTGTATCAAGTATTTTACCTTCATTAATCATATAATTCTCCTGCCACCTTTTTCCATTTTCATCTTCTCGCAAAGGACGACTTTTAACAACATCATAGTCCCCTTCTTTTGCCTCATTATATAATGTAGATATTGCATTGGGCAAAAGATAGTCATCAGAATCAACATGCATCACATATTCTCCTCTTGCCTCCTTAAATCCAGCAAGTCTTGCAGAAACCAATCCTCCATTTTTTTTATGCACCACCTTGATACGGCTGTCCTTCTTAGCATATTCATCACATATCTGTGGACACTGGTCAGGACTACCATCATCTACCAATATCAATTCATAGGCCTTGAAGTCCTGAGACAATACCGATTCTATACAACGAGGTAGATATTTCTCCACATTATATATCGGTACTAAAATAGAAACTTTTGGATTTTCCATAAAATATCATTTACAATTGTTACTTTGGATAGAAATATTTACAATTTCATGATTTTACACAAACGATTTGTCAGTATAATGTCTTTCTATACCCAATATTACGCAACATGAGGCAATAGTCGTAGCAATAGCGACTGCAATGAATAGCCATACACCTTGCTGCATGCTCCCCAAAAACTCAGTGAACAGAAAGACGAAAAACATGTGCATAAAATAATTGAGCGTGGACATCTTGCGCAAGAGCCTAAACGTTTTCGGGGTACCTTTCTTTTTATATATCAGCATAAGTTGCAAGCATATAAAGGCTAAAGGCAAACACACATATTGCGGTTTAAATAAACCGACTATTAACAAAAATATAAACAAGGCATAAACATATTTTCTCGTAATTGATAACTTTCCGAGCATACCAATTGCCAAGAATGCCCATCCGAAGAAGAAACCGTTTCTGTTGCCATGTATAAAGCTCATCATGTATTGTAGCGAACCAACAACGCCTTCGTCTGGTAACCTTACGATAACCATACCCACAGCATAAAGAAAAAATGATAACAGCACTATATACTTCTTTTTTATGCCAAACCTATAGCAGACAAGTATCAACCCCATACCAACTATTGACGACAATAAATACCATAACGGCCAGCTGTCATAATTCTCTCCCACAAGAAACCATCCTTGCAATAAGCTAATCACAGACTGACATACATTATGGTCATAAACAAAGAATTCTCCATAGAGGTTTATTGGCAGAAACAAGACTGCCCATAGTACATAAAGCTTTATTTGCCACAACAATGTTTTTACAGACGAATGCCAGGAGTTTTCTTTATCAGCACCATACAGTTTACATCCCAACAGATAGCCCGATATTACATAAAAGATGGGTACTGCCATACATTGAACGAGATTAACTATTTGGGAGATGGGGGGGCAAGCAATGTCATTACTCAACCCACAATGAATAGATATAACAATGTACGAGCACCAAAACTTTACTAAATCGAAGCTATTATTGTATTCACGTTTTTGTTCCATCCAAACTTTGCTGTCATTATTGTTTTATGTCTGTCTCCCCCACCACATACACAGGTCTTCTTTTTGTCTCGTTGAAAATCCTGCCTATATACTCTCCAAGGATGCCTATAGTTAGCAATTGGATGCCACCCAAGAAAAGCATGATAGCAGCAAGTGTAGTGAAGCCCTGAACGGGATCACCTATAATCAATTTCTTCCCTACATAGAAGAACAAAAAACAGAAAGCAAGAAAGGCAATAACAGAACCAAGAACCGTAGCAAATCTTAACGGAGCTGTTGTAAACGACGTGATACCCTCTATAGCAAGATTGAAAAGGCTCCAGAAATTCCAATTACTCTCACCTGCAGCTCGGTCGCCTCGATCAAAGATAACCTCTTTCTTCTTAAAACCTATCCAGCAAAACATACCTTTAGTGTATCGTTCGCTTTCACGTAATTCTTTTAATGCCTCTATGCATTTGCGGTCGAGTAAACGGAAATCGCCGACATTCTGCAACACATCAAATCTTGTTGAATGATCAAGAATACGGTAAAACAGCAGAGAGAACTTCTTGCGAAGCCAACTCTCCTTTCCTCTATTGGCACGCTTGGCATATACATCTTCATACCCCTGCTCCCAATATTCCAGCATTTGAGGTATCAGCGATGGCGGATCCTGCAGGTCAGCATCCATAATGACCATACAGTCTCCCGAAACATAGTCGAAGCCAGCCAACATAGCATTCTCCTTTCCGAAATTACGAGAAAGGCTTACATAATGAAAGCGTTCATCCTTTGCACATATATCTTTAAGTATCACAAGACTGTTGTCCTTGCTACCATCATTCACAAACACCACTTCCCACTCATACTTGTTTTTCTGCGAATCTATTAGTTTTTTCACTTCAGGTTCCAGCAGAGGAAGCATCTTCTCCTCATTATAGACGGGAATTAAAATAGAAACTTTCTTCATTTCAGATATGCTTTAAGTTATTATTCAAACCCCGCCATGTTGTGCTTCTTCAAGATGTCGATTGGCGTCACATGAAAATTAGCTGGAAGTGGTGGGGTCAGATGTTTTGTATATATATTAAATCCGTTGTATGTATTCATCAGGTGATAACCATCTTTTGCCAATAATGGTTCATATTTATCAATATTTTCCTTACCATTCAAACTCACGAAATCTGCATTTCCTTCTGCCAAAGCTTTCTCTTGAGCATCGAACATAGCTTGTGTCTGCCCCATCTGTGTTATCCAATATCTACAATACGGACGACTATAAGCCAAACAATACCCTGGATCCTGCCCCATGATAAGTAAAGTGGGATATTTGGCAGAATGCGCCATTTGCCAATTAATAGCCTCAAACCGAGTTGCATTTGATGCCTTCGTAATAAAATTCTCGCTACAGTAATGCATTTTACCAAACAAGATAACATAAGCATAAAGTCAAAAGACATACATAATACCTCATATTGATTTGATGTCCTCGAATAAACTTCAACAAACTTATAATTGCGAATATAGCGAATGGTCCTACTATAGATATGTAATGGCCAAAATTGTCATGACGAATAGCCAAAGCTATAAAGAACATAGCAGAAAGCCATGGCAAAGCAGAAAAGAACCAATGACTTCTTTTCCATAGAAGAAGCAATGGTAAAGTATATACAATATATATAATTCGCTTTGTCATAATCATGCTAAGCCACTCATGCGAATAGCTCGATATAGTTTTTGGAAGAGGCTCGCTTACTGATGCCATTGTGTTTGCAAAGTATTCATGCCACATAGCCCCTAAACTGCCAGTATAAATAAAATAGAAAGCAAAAGGCAACAACATAGCCAAAACGCCAATGATAAAACTCATCAGATAGCTCATTATTGATTTTTTGATAATAAGCATAGATGCTCATACTGACAATAAGGCTAACCATCATCAAAGCAATACTCCATTTCATCATCAAAACTGCAACAAAGCCAACTCCTACCAATGCCCATTTCCATACAAATCCACGAATTTGTTGAGGACGATTAATCATCTTCAGCAAGTGATAGATGCTATATGCAACCCAAAGCATGCAGAAATGTTCAGCTTTTCCCTCCGTATAAAAATTCCAGTACCAGTAAGGAACAGCCATACTTATCGCCGCCAAAAGTGATATGGGCTTGTCAAGATACAGTCTCGCAGTCTTATAGGCGATCAGAAATGCGACCCAGAAAGAAAGACAAGCCAACCAAAACACCCCGATATAAGAATAGTGATGTATTTCATATCCCAAGCCATATATAATCCACAACAACAATCCTTTGCTGTCTGCAAAATCAACATACGGCGTATATCCAGTCATTAGGAATTTTCCACACTGGAAAAATATGGCTGAATCATGATGCCCTGTGTTGGCATAAAGATATGAATCAATATTGAACACCATCTGGCACACCACAACATAACACAGCAGGAAAAAAGCAACACCATACTTGGCATTGCATATCTTTGTTATCAACTTCATATTTCTCATTCTTCTATAAGCTCAACCCATTCCTTCAATATCTTATCCATAGCGAAACGCTTGCTGCTTTCATACGCTTTCACACCCATTTCCGCTCTCAGTTTATCGTCTTTCATCAGCGTAAGAAGTTTTTCCGCAAACTGTGTCACATTCTCTGGTTCAACAAGAAAGCCATCAACTCCATCGGTGACAATCTCACTTGGTCCAACCGGACAATTATAGCTAACAGCAGGTACGCTGCAAGCATTGGCTTCGGTAAGTACCAAACCGAAACCCTCGAAGCGACTGCTAAAAGCAAAAATGGCAGCATCCTTCATTACTCCTGGTACATCAGATGTCGGTCCTGTACAAACTACATTCTTACAGCCCATTTCCTTAGCCTCACGTTCTAAAGCCTCGTAATCACCATAACCGCAAACAATCTGCAATGTCCAGTCTTTAATTTCCTTCTCTACAAGAAGCCATGACTTCAGAAGCAAATCAAATCCCTTCTGAGGTGCAATGCGCCCCATTGCCACCACCTTTTTCTGTCCTTGATGATTGAGCGCATGATCAACTTCAAACGACAACGGATTATATATCTGGCGAAGGAAGGAAGGAGAGAAATCGGTTTTTTCCAAATAAGTCTTTCGCAAAGCTTTCGTTATCAACACTAAGGCATACGCATCCTGCTTTACAAGTTGTAGAGCTTCCTGACGTTTCCATCCTTTAGTATATTCATAATCGAAATGATCCCACGATATCCATTTAATACCAAGACCTCGTATTGCCTTTGCCGTCCAGTTCGCGTTGAATGTATCGATATCGATTACAACATCTATCTTGTTCTTCTTCAAGAATCTGCGAAGCTTCCATGCACCATACCAGAAATGCCAGCGCATCTTACGCTCAAAACCTCCATAGCTAAGAATCGTCCAAAGCTTCAACTTTGGGTGCGTTGGGAAAAACGGCTTGTGATGCTTAGAATCATAATCTACCATCCAAACGTTATAACCATACTCCGCTAAGGCATTCGCAAGACGCAAACCTACACGTTCTGTACCTCCTCCGCAATCAATATTGCGTATTGTAAAACAAATATTCTTCATTCTAACAGAATTCAAATTCTCGTTTTCATCTATTATCTTCTTTCAATTTAATCCCTTCAGTTGTTATTTCTATGATGCCACCCTTCTCAAAATCATAATCTTCAGGAATCTTGTAAAAGCCCTCACGCCAATACAAATCGGTTTTGTAATAAGGCGTCTTTTTAAAGAGAAGAAAATGTAAATAAATGCCCCCCCATCTAATTTTGTCCAGTTGATTATTTGAAACACTGAACTTACAATTACTCAAATCATATGTAATAACAGATTGCCTTGTAGGGTGAAAGGTTGTGAAACACTCTTTCATATAACATTTTCCATCAAGGAAATGAGTTATTTTTCCCCATAAATAGTAACAGAAGAAGTGATGATAGGGGTTTATAAATTTATTCAGAACATGATAATAAAATCTATCAAACAGATGATTCTTTAGAGGTTTAACTAGTTCTGAGAAATCCCCTTCATCTAAGCAGCGATGTTCCTTGGCTTGCAAAGCATCTTTCCAATTAGGCAAAGAATAGGCGATTTTTGTATATCTGGATTTTATTTTAATAATCGTGAAATGCCCAGCAACCCTATTCACATGGGTTGTCAACAAATCATATTTTCTTAAATTATGCTCATTTGTGAATTTAGACAAATCTTCATATACTAAATCTAAATCTCCAAATCCCCACCACTCATAGTCTTCTAATTCCTCTTCATGAATAATCCCATAGAAAGGTCTTAAATCACATAGTTTATAAGGAGCTGATGGATGGAATTTTATTTCCAGTCGTTTAGATACTCTTTCACAATACGCTTCAAACGTAGTCTTAAAAAATATCGTATTACTATAAATCTTATCAGGTAACTCACAATCTGTAAAATACAGAAAATCAATATTTTCCTGCTTACTGCAAGAAAACAAATATAATGGCATCCATTTTGGGAATTTACCAAAATATGGTATTATCAAAGCTATCTTATTCATTAATAAGTGTTTACTGAATAATTTATAACTCTCTGATATTTAAGTTTA
>ULUS01020787.1_pt1 | contig 24546 bp, 19 predicted proteins | sample 1958761 | NCBI WGS metagenome assembly ULUS01 (sample SAMEA4835767, study PRJEB28245) | human gut metagenome | biome: gut microbiome; material: fecal sample | place: Denmark | collected 2008
TTACCAACTTTTATGAAGACTTTCTTATCCCGAACTCAGGTTAGTAGCTATTTGATTACCACGTAGCAAAAACACTATTACCGCATAGCTACTATATCGTTACCGCAAAGCAAAAACATGGTTACCACGCTACTGTAACAAAGTAAGACGTAGGGCTTTACTGGTTTCTTTACTAATGCGAAAACGGTTGTCGGTGCGCTCGCCTACAAGCCAGACGATGCGTTGCTGGGCGTCGGTAACTACGAGCTGGGCACGCTTCTCAAAGACATTCTTCTTGCGGTCGGTGAGATAATCGCTTACGAGCTTCATGCCGTTCATGCCAAACGGAACAAAGCGGTCGCCCTGCTCAATGTGGCGCAGCGTGAGCGGGAACTTGATGTCCGATGCGTCGAGACATACGCAGTCGGCTGCGCGACTCGGCACATAATCGTCGCCGCAATCTTCCGCCGCTACCTTTATCTTTAAACTGTCGCTGAACACATACGTGCCGGTTTCGGGTATGCGCATTGAGCGTGCAGAATCGGCTACATTTGTTCTCGGCTGAACGAGTAGAGAACCGCGGTCGAAGGCGAGTTCGTGCGAATCGGAAGCTATGATTTTGCCTGCAGAGCAGGTGTCGAGCGAACCGTATATCTGCTCAATCTGCGCCGAAGTGAACCCATAAGAACTGAGTATTTCGTGCAAAGTATATTCGGGCGAAGGCTGCTTTTTCAGTCGTTCAACAGAGATGACAAGATGGTGAGGTGGTGAGATGGTGAGATGGTGAGATGGTGAGGTGGCTGTGACGTCGGCAATGCTTCGCTTCATAGCCTCATCGAACACTTTCAGAGCCTCGCCAACACGCAGCGACGACTCGAAAATCGACTGGCTTACGCTCGGATTAAGCTCGCGCAACAGCGGCATCACGTCAAGACGTATCTTATTGCGTTTCACGTCGTTATGCAGATTGGTTGAATCTGTAACGTAACTCTCGCCGAGAGCATCAAGATACTGCACAATATCCTCTCTGCTAAGCGAAAGCAGAGGTCGAATGATGTTGCCGTTGCGCGGCTGAATGCCTCGCAGCCCACGCAATCCGGTGCCGCGAACAAGGTTGAGCAGAACGGTCTCAACGCTGTCGTCGCGATGATGTGCAACGCAGATATCCTGCGCTTCGATATCGCGGCGCAGGTTCTCGAAATAGCCATAGCGCAAGTCGCGCGCAGCCATCTCGATGCTCACACGATGCAGGTCGGCATAAGCCTGCGTGTCGAAGTGGATGAGATGCAGAGGCACGTCGAGGCGACCGCAAAGCTGCTTGCAGAACTCCTCGTCGCGCACCGATTCGGCGCCACGCAGATGGAAGTTGCAGTGAGCAGCCTCAACGCCTATGCCCAGTTCGTGCTCCAGATGTTTCAGCACAAAGAGCAGCGACACGCTGTCTGCGCCGCCCGAAAGCGCCACAATATACTTGCCCCCATAAACGAACAATTCGTGGACAGAGGCGAAGCGTCGCACTCTGTCCACGAATGAATTGATTATCGCAGAAGATTTTTCCACAGTCTTGTATTTATTCTACATAAAGCACCAATCCCTTGAGGTATTCGCCCTCCGGATGGTAGATGTTAATCGGGTGATCGGCAGGCTGGTGAATCTGATGCAGGATGCGCACCTTGCGGTTAGCCTGCACCGCAGCTGTGAAGACAGCGTTGCGGAAGTTCTCCTTTGTCACAATCTGCGAGCAGCTGAATGTGAAGAGGATGCCACCGGGCTTGATGCGCTGCAATCCCTTCACGTTGAGGCGTGTGTAGCCCTTCAGCGCATTGCGCAGAGCAGCACGATGCTTGGCGAACGCAGGTGGGTCGAGCACGATGAGGTCGTATGTCTTGTCGTTGGCGTCGAGGAACTTGAACGCATCCTCGCAGAACGCTGCGTGACGCTCGTCACCGGGGAAGTTAAGCTCGATGTTTCTGTTTGTCAGCTCGATAGCCTTTGCGCTGCTGTCAACGGAGTGAACCAGCTTGGCGCCGCCACGCATGGCGTAAACCGAGAAGCCGCCCGTGTAGCAGAACATATTGAGCACCGAACGCCCCTTAGAGTAAGTCTCGAGCAGGTGGCGGTTCTCGCGCTGGTCGACGAAGAAGCCCGTCTTCTGACCCTTCAGCCAGTCGATATGGAAGTTCAAGCCGTTCTCCATAGCCACGTCGCTGCCCATCGAACCGTAGATGAAACCATTCTCGTGCTCCACGTCCGCCTTAAACGGCAACGTTGTCTCGCTTTTGTAGTAAACGTTCTTGATCTCGCCCTCAGAAGCCTTCACGAGAGCCTCGCATATCTCATGGCGAACGAGGTGCATACCCACGCTGTGAGCCTGCATAACCGCGGTGTCGCCATAGCAGTCGATTACAAGACCTGGGAGGTTGTCGCCCTCGCCGTGAACAAGACGGAACGTATTGTTGTTCTCACGACCAATGAGTCCGATAGCCTGACGCATTTGCCAAGCCGACTGCAGGCGCGAGAGCCAGAACTCGCCGTCTATCTCTACGTCGCGGAAAGACAACACGCGCACAGCGATAGAACCGATCTGATACATGCCGACAGCGATGAAGTCGCCTTGCGAGGTGAAAACGCGCACGATTTCGCCTTCTTCTACGCCCTCCTCAATCTGCGCTACGGCACCAGAGAAAATCCAAGGATGGAAACGCTTTAGACTTTCCTCCTTACCCTTCTTTAAATATAGATTTTTGTACATATAGTCGTTTGTATTTTTACATTACTCGGCAGGCTTCTCCTCCACTACCTTCAGTTCGTAGTCGTGGGTAGCCATCAGCTGCATTATCTCGTTGTAGAGCTTTATGCACGCCCATGCGTCGATAGCGGCATACTCCTTCTGCTTGTCGGTGAGCACATCCGCCTCCCAGTTGGTGAGACGCTGGCGCTTGCTGATTTTCTCGCCGAAGAGATTGGCGTAAAGTTTCTGCAGACTCTTGTCCTGCACGCCAATGTTGCCTATAATATCCTGGATGTCGATGAACCAGCCTGGCTCAAACTCGCGACGGCGATGGAGCGAGAGCAAGTCGTCGTGCCACGAAAGACCAATCATTGGCACCATCTTGTTGCTCAGCAAGCGCACAAGCGAATCGGGCAAGCCGATATGGTTAAGACGGAACAGAAAGCACTGGTCTTTGGTGGCAACCTGCAACAGCGCCACCTTATGGTTCTGCCCACGGCGGAACGCGGGGCGAGTCTCGGTGTCGACGCCCAACATTTCGCACGAAAGGAGATAATCCACCGCGCGGTCGGCTTCCGACTCGTTGAGCACCACCGTGATCTTACCCGGGAAATCCACTAACGGCAGGGCGTTTATAACGTTCTTATCAAATTTATTGTATATTGTTTTCATCTCGATGTTGAAAGATTTTGCAAAATTAGAAAAAAAGTGCGAAAATATGGCTGTTTCCGACTTTTTTCCACTAATTTTGTAAGCAATTTCGGTAGAAAACAGCCGTAAATCGAATCATTACAGAATATAATATACGATTTGATGCACACGACACAACAAACGACACAATTTTAAACAAAATATGGCAAAGAAGAAAACAGAGCGCAAAGCATCTAACTCTAAAGAAGCAACAATATGGCAGAGCATCCTGAAAAGTGAGAAAACAGACTTCTTGGTAGGCATGATAATTGCGATTCTCGCGATACATTTAACAGTCTCGATGGTATCCTACATAAATACCGGAGCCGAAGACCAGAGTCTGCTCGAGAACTTACGTCCCGGAGAGTGGCTCAACCATGACAAGATAATAAAGAACTATTGCGGCTCGTACGGAGCTATCATATCATACATACTCATCACGGAGCACTTCGGCTACGCAGCCTTCCTGATTCCTTGTTTCCTGTTCGTGGCAGGCATCAAGACAATGGGAATATACAAGCTGAGCTTATGGAAGTGGTTCTTCGGCATGGGTGTGTCTATGATATGGGTGTCTATATTCCTCGCAAAAGTGCTTGCACCACTCCTGCCCGAGGCGATATTCAACCCCGGAGGCAACCACGGAGCCGTCTGCGTGAACTTCATAGAGAACATAGTAGGCCCTCCTGGACTCACTGCGTTGCTGTTCTTTGTGGCAATAGCGTTGCTCACATTCATCAGCAAGCAGACCATCACATGGGTACGCCGCATGTTCAACCCGCTGAAATCAATCACGGGTAAGGCGTCGGAGATTGTTACAGACAAACTGAACAATAACGACAGCGAGACAACAAGCGTAGAGAATGGATACACCGCATCGGTTGCAACAAGCAGCAACACTGCCGATGCGAAGAAAGACACGGCAAAGTCGGCTGAACCGACACCAGTCATCGACCTTACGGAGTTCTCTAACCTCGGACAGAAGAAGACCAGCAAGGCGCAGGCTACGCCCGTTGCAACGGCTACACCTGACGTAAAAACCATGAAGACTGGCGACGACAAACTGACAGTTGAGGTCGGAAAGGACGAGAAGGCCAAGGGCGGCAACCTTACTGACGACACAATCAACACGCCTATCAATCCGCTTGAACCGTTCACACGATACAAGCACCCGACACTCGACCTGCTCACCAAGGACGAGAACGGAAGCAAGCCATACATTGATATGGACGAAATCAAGGCGAACAACGAGGAGATTATCAAGGTGCTGAAGAGTTTCGGCATCGACATCTGCGAAATAAAGGCAACTGTCGGTCCGACCATCACGCTCTACGAGATCACTCCTGCTGAAGGTATCCGCATCACCAAGATTCGCGGTCTGGAGGCAGACATCGCGCTGCGCCTTTCGGCTCTCGGCGTGCGTATCATTGCGCCGATACCGGGCAAGGGCACTATCGGTATTGAGGTGCCGAACAAGAAGCGCCATAACGTGTCGATGGAGAGCATCCTGAACTCGAAGAAGTTCCAGGAGTCGAAGTACGACCTGCCTATCGTACTCGGAAAAACCATCACCAACGAGGTGTTCATGGCAGACCTTACGAAGATTCCTCACCTGCTTGTAGCCGGTGCTACGGGTCAGGGTAAGTCAGTCGGTCTGAACGTCATCATCACTTCGCTGCTCTACAAGAAGCATCCGAACGAACTGAAGTTGGTGCTCATCGACCCGAAGAAGGTTGAGTTCAGCGTCTACTCGCCTATCGCCGACCACTTCATGGCGCAGGTTGACGACGACGACGAACCTATCATCACCGACGTTACGAAGGTGGTACGCACACTGAAGAGTCTGTGTACACTCATGGACCACCGCTACGACTTGCTGAAGCTCGCCGGTGCGCGTAATATAAAGGAATATAACGACAAGTTCCTGCACCGCCGACTCAATCCGGAACACGGACACGAGTTCATGCCTTACATCGTGGTTATCATCGACGAGTTCGGCGACCTTATCATGACTGCGGGCAAGGAGGTGGAGATGCCTATCGCACGTATCGCACAGCTGGCACGTGCAGTCGGCATACACATGATTATCGCTACGCAGCGTCCTACTACGTCAATCATCACGGGTAACATCAAGGCTAACTTCCCTGGACGCATCGCATTCAAGGTAAGCTCTATGACCGACTCGCGCATCATCCTCGACCGTCCGGGCGCCAACCAGCTCATCGGTATGGGCGACATGCTCTATCTCAACGGCAACGAGCCTACTCGTGTGCAGTGCGCATTCATCAGCACTAAAGAGATTTGCGAAATCAACGAGTTCATCGAGCACCAGTCGGGTCCGACTCATCCTATGGAGTTGCCAGAACCTAAGAGCGACGACTCTGACGGCGGCAGCAACACCGGCGGTGCAGACATGGGCAAACTCGATCCTTTCTTTGAGGAGGCAGCACGCTCTGTAATCGTCAGCCAGCAAGGCAGTACGAGTATGATTCAGCGCCGCTTCTCTATCGGCTACAACCGAGCCGGACGACTCATGGACCAGCTCGAAAAGGCTGGCATCGTAGGAGCGGCTCACGGCAGCAAGCCTCGTGATGTACTTGTGACAGACGAGAGTCAGCTGACAACAATCATGAACCAGCTGAGAGGCTAACGACATTATAACAGTATACAAATTAAAACACATTCATATTATGAAACGTTTGTTTTTAGGAATTATGATGGCAATGTGTATGGCTTGGCTTGGTGTGAGCACAAGCGCAGCACAGAAGAACAATGCAGCACGAAAGATTCTCGACCGTGCTGCAAAGGTGGTAGGCAGATCGGGCGGAGCAAGCGCTTCGTTCACGATGAGCAGTGCTGCAACAGGCAAGGTGTCGGGCACTATAGCCATAAAGGGCAACAAGTTCAACGCACGCACTCCGCAAATGACGGTGTGGTATAACGGCAAGACGCAGTGGACTTACGTGAAGAAAAACAACGAAGTGAACGTAAGTACACCTACTCAGGCTCAGCAGCAGATGATGAATCCCTACTCGTTCATCACCATGTACAAGACAGGCTACAAGATGTCTGCCACTAACGCAGGCGCAAACGACGAGGTACACCTTGTGGCTCAGAACCCAAACAGAGGCATTCCGGAGATGTATATCACGATAAACCGCAAAACCGGCGTGCCATCAAAGGTAAAGATGAAGCATAAGGGTAAATGGAGCACTATCACCGTAAGCAACTTCTCACCGAAGAATCTTTCTGACCGAATCTTCACGTTTAACTCTAAAGACTACCCCACTGCTGAAGTTATCGATTTGCGATAATAAAGACTTAATACTTATATGAAATACACCATCCCTAAATTTGAACTCATCAGACTGCTGTTGCGGCATCGTAGAATTGCCGACAACCGCAGTCTGAGTGCTATGGAAAACAAGGTAGCAAAGTTTTTCATTTATCTTTCGATGCTTATTCTCGTCATCTATCTTATGGGATTGGCGATATTGTTCTCTCAATTAGCAAACAGCGACAATACGACAACGGCTACAGAGAATCTGTTTATAGTCATGCCGTTTCTCTTGCTTGTCGACTTCGGCATGAGGTTTACGATGCAGCAGACTCCTGCACACATCGTCAAGCCTTATATATTGCTACCTTTGCCGCGCTACACATGTATTGACGCTCTCGTCTACAACTCGCTCATCAGTAAAGGCAACTTCATTTGGTTCGCATTCTTATTACCTTATGCGTTAATGTCGATAGTGTTCAGCTATGGTCTTGCAACAGCTACGCAGACAATGCTGCTCTGCTTGGTGCTCATACTTATCAACAGCCAGTGGTACGCGATAGCACGCACACTCATCAAACAAACCGAACTATGGTGGGCGCTACCTATTATAATATATGGTATAGAGGCAATGCCGCTGTACGTTGGTAGCAACTCAGGCTGGTCGCAGTTTGCGGATATCTACTCATACGTTGGCGCAATGCTCGATAAGCATAGTGTGCTGCCGATATTATTTGGCATTATAGCGCTTGCTGCGGTTGTACTTATAAACCGTCGTCTGCAATACGCAAGCATAGAGAAAGAGCTTATGCGTTCTGAAGTGAAGAAGAGCGTGAAGAAAGTGAACAAGTTCGCTTTCTTCGAAAAGTATGGCGAGATAGGACTCTTCATGCAGCTCGAGATGAAGCTGCTCCTTAGAAACGCCACTCCAAAGAAAGCTTTGAAATCGGGCTTCTTCACTATGGCATTGCTCTGCGCGTTTATAGTTTTGTCGGACGTTTACGACTCTGATGGCATGACAAACTTCTGGGGATTGTATGCATTTATGATATTCGGCACAATGAATCTTATCGGACTGATGAGCTATGAGGGCAACTATATTGACTGTCTGCTTACACACCGCGAGAACATCCTCTCGCTGCTCAAGGCAAAATATATTTTCTACTCTCTGCTACTGATTGCGCCATTCCTGCTTATGCTGCCCGCAGTGATAAGCGGCAAGTGGTCGCTGCTGATGCTCGTGAGCTACATGATATTCACAATGGGTTTCCAGTTCTTCATCGCATTTCAGACAGCTGTATACAACAAAATAACGGTTCCGCTGAATACCAAGATGACAGACAAAGCCGGACTGAAAACCAATTACATTCAAATTGTTCTGGTAGCTATCGTGTTTATCGTGCCGAATATTCTTGTAAACATTCTGCAGTCTGTATTCTCCGAGAACGTAGCCTATCTGACAATGCTATTCATCGGACTCTGTTTCATTGCAACACACAAATTGTGGCTGCGCAACGTCTACAACCGACTGATGAAACGCAAATATGCAAACCTTGAAGGCTTTATCAGTTCGAGACAGTAAAAGCTGCACAATATATATATATAATGTACACAAACGATATATGATGTACATAAACGCATAGATTATGATATCAGGAAGCTCAATGCGTTACACATAATTAAAGATTCGCAATTATAACCGCTTATTTTGGTTAATAATTGCGAATCTTTCGTTTTTTATTAACTATTTTCACATCAGTATCAACTAAGATATTTATCTTTGCAGATGTAAGATTTAAGATTATGAAGAAAAAGACAATATGGACCATAGCAATCATCATGGGATTCTCATTCCTTGGCTTGCTATTCCTTCAGCTGAAATACATCCAGGCGATGGTAGACATGAAAAAGGAGCAATTCGACGAGTCGGTCAACCGCGCCTTGTACCAGGCTTCACGCAATCTGGAACTCAACGAGACCCTGCGTTATCTTGAGAAAGACGTGAACGAGACTGAACGTCGCGCCTTCCGCAAGGACTCTGTAGGTACACGCACTGGCAACATGGACGGAAGCATTCAGCAGTCGCACCAATACTCGGTGGCAGGAAAGGACGGCACGGTTTATTCTTCGTTCGAATTAAAGACAATCACGATAAAGCCATCGCAGATGCCGAAGGGAATGATTCTGCATACAGACAAGAACTCGCTAAGCGAAGCCTCAAAGTCGCTGCAGGAAATAGTAAAGAACCGCTACATCTATCAGAAGGCGCTGCTCGACGAGGTGGTCTACTCTATACTCTATTCCGCTTCGGAGCGTCCGCTTAAGGAACGCATCAACTTCAAGTTGCTCGATCAGGACCTCAAAGCAGAATTGATGAACAACGGAGTGAACATACCCTACCACTTTACCGTCAGCACACAGGACGGACGCGAGGTATATCGCTGTCCTGATTACACAGACGAAGGCGAAGAGTTCATCTACTCGCAGGTGTTGTTCCGCAACGACCCGCAATCGAAGATGGGCGTTGTGCGCATCCACTTCCCCGACATGGGTTCGTACATCTTCTCGTCTGTTAGATTCATGATTCCGTCTGTAGCCTTCACACTCGTGTTGCTCGTGACGTTCATCTTCACAATCGTAGTTATCTTTAGGCAGAAACGCTACACCGAGATAAAGAACGACTTCATCAACAATATGACGCACGAACTGAAGACACCTATCGCAAGCATTTCGCTCGCAGCCCAGATGATGAACGACGAGTCAGTAACAAAGAGTCCGGCTATGACGAAGCACTTGGGTCAGGTGATCTTCGACGAGTCGAAACGTCTGCGTTTCCTTGTAGAGAAGGTGCTGCAAATGTCGATGTTCGACCGCAAGAAAGCTGTGTTCAAGAAGAAGAAGCTCGACCTCAACGAGATGGTTGAGAACATATCCAACTCATTCTCGCTGCGCGTGGAACACACAGGCGGAAAGATTTACACAGAAATTGAGGCTGTCGACTCAACGCTGTACGTAGACGAGGTACACTTCCAGAACGTACTCAACAATCTCTTGGACAACGCCGTGAAGTATCGCAAACCCGACCAGCCAGTAGATATATATCTACGCACTTGGAACGACAACGACCACCTCTACTTCTCCGTACGCGACACCGGTTTGGGCATAAAGAAGGACAACTTCCGCAAGGTATTCGACAAGTTCTACCGCGTTCATACCGGCAACGTACACGATGTGAAAGGCTTCGGATTGGGATTGGCTTACGTTAAGAAGATCGTTATGCTCCACGACGGCGACATCTCTATTGAGAGCGAATACGGCAAGGGAACGAAGTTCACAATCAAATTGCCGATAATAAAGGATTAATTAAAATATTAGAGAGATTCGGAGCCTATAGCAAAAGATTATAGACACCGAACAAAAGAATCACACAATTAAAATCGACGAACATGAACGCCGCAGACTATCGACTTCGAGACTCCGTTAGACAACACACAGCAGGTGATGATTCCGATTAAGCCGGGCAAATCACTTGGCAAGAGCGATGTTATCTTCAACAACAGCATGCTGTCTTCAACATGGAAGAATACGAACCGTCCTCTTATCATGTGTGCAAGAGACGAAAAGGTGAACACCTTTGACGGCGAAAGCAACTTCAAGTATGAGTTGGACAAGACGGCTTCGTTCGACATCAGCGTGAAAGCTACATACGACGGAAAGGACATCAATGTAACATCCAGCGTTCTGCCATGTCTGGATACTGACGAGGGCACCAAGTACAGCGTGGCATACGTGCTCACAGCCGACGGACTGAAGAACGAGAAATGGGGACAGGCAAACCGAGTAGGCGAATGGAACGATCAGGTATTCCGGAATATGACAGATTCAAAGGCAACGAATCTACTATATACGGACTGGAATTCAATCAGGTTGCCATCGACAGCAAAGGCGTGCAGTATGGCGTAGAAGGTTCGCTGACACGTCCTTATACCGTAGGCACAATGCAGACCTACACAGTTACCTTCGAAAACATCTCGCAGCACAAGCTGATTCAGGACAAATCGAAGTTGAACGTAGGCGCTCTTATAATCAAGAAGGTGACTAACGGCAACCAGATAAAGACAACCATAGAGAACGCAGCAAAATGCCGCGTAGAGTCTGGCGAGACAGGCATCAAGCAGGTAGACAACGAAGGGGCTAACGTAGTTACCGGCTCTACTCGCTCGACGGACAGCGCCTCAACGCTCCGGCTAAGGGCATTACTATCGTGCGCTACGCCGATGGTACGACACGCAAAGTGCGCAAATAGAATTAAAATAACAGAATAAAAACAATTAAAAACAGAATACGATTATGGAAGACAATTTGAAAATCTTACTTTGTGAAGACGATGAGAACCTCGGCATGTTGCTTCGTGAATACTTGCAGGCTAAGGGCTACGCAGCCGACCTGTGCCCCGACGGCGATGCAGGTTACAAGGCTTTTATGAAGACTAAATACGACATCTGTGTGCTCGACGTGATGATGCCTAAGAAGGACGGTTTCACTCTTGCTCAGGAAATACGCCAGGCTAACGCCGAGATACCTATCATCTTCCTCACCGCAAAGACAATGAAGGAGGACATTCTCGAAGGCTTCAAGATTGGTGCCGACGACTATATCACCAAACCGTTCTCAATGGAGGAGCTCGTGTTCCGTATTGAGGCTATCCTGCGCCGCGTTCGTGGCAAGAAGAACAAGGAGAGCTCAGTATACCACATCGGTCGATTCACATTCGACACTCAGAAGCAGTTGCTCGTTATCGGCGATAAGCAGACTAAGCTCACAACAAAGGAGAACGAACTGCTTGCTCTGCTCTGCAGCCACGCCAACGAGATTCTGCAGCGCGACTTCGCTCTGAAGACAATTTGGATTGACGACAACTACTTCAACGCTCGCTCAATGGACGTGTACATCACCAAGTTGCGCAAGCACCTCAAGGACGACGATCAGATTGAGATTATCAACATCCACGGTAAGGGCTACAAGCTGATCACTCCTGAGGAGGAATAACACAAGCTATATATGAACAAAAGGATAAAGACAGCAGCACTTGCCGGTTTGTCAGCATTGGCACTGGCAAGCTGCTCTTCAACAAACAAGGTAACGAAGGACAGCGACAACGCCACCCGACCGGACAACGCATACATGGACATCGATTCGAAATTCCTCACGTTCTCGAACGACCAGCGTGCCACTATCAACAAGGGCAACACATTCGCTGTCAACCTGTTCAAGACACAAATCGACAAGCAGAGCAAGGTACTCTCGCCGCTTAGCGTTTCGTTCTTGATGGGTATGCTGGCTAACGGCGCCGACGGCGCCACGCAGCAGGAAATATTGAAGGCGCTCGGCGTTGACGATGTTTCGCTTCAGGCGCTCAACGAGGCGTATCGTGCATTGCTCAACAGTACCGCAACAAACGACAAGCAGACGACTATCAACATAGCCAACTGCATTGCCGCCGACAAGCGTTTCTCGCTGAAGCGCGACTTCCAGAAAACCGTGCTCGGCATGTACGACGCTAATGTGGAGAGTCTCGACTTCTCTACGAGCAAAGCTGTAGACAAGATTAACGAGTGGTGCAGCAAGCAGACCAACGGTATGATTCCGAAGATTATCGACCAGCTCTCGGCAGCCGACGTTGCGGTTCTGATGAACGCCATATACTTTGAAGGCACATGGAAGGCGCCGTTCGAGAAGGCTGAGACAAAGGAGGAGAACTTCCGCGGATACACTCGCGACATCAAGCGCGTACAGATGATGCATCAGGAAGACGATTTCAGCTATCTTAGCAACGACATCTTCGAGGCTGTCACCCTGCCCTACGGCAACCGCACATACAGCATGACCGTATTGCTGCCTAAGGAAGGCGTGTCTATCGAGGAGATGATGAAGCAGGTAGACGCACAGAAGATTGGCTCGCTGTACAGAGACATGCAGAAGTGCGTTGTAGACCTCAAACTGCCGAAGTTCACAACAAGCACAGAGGTGGTGCTTAACGACGCGGTATCGAAGCTCCGCGCTCCATCCATCTTCAACGGCGCAGCCAACTTCAAGAACATGTCAGACGCAAATATCTTCATCTCGAAGATGCTGCAGAAGGCGAAGATTGAGGTTAGCGAGGAAGGCACTAAGGCTGCTGCCATCACAGCAGGAATGGTTGCGATGACAGCACTCGATACCAACGAGCCGCGCCACGTAAAGTTCCACGCCAACCGTCCGTTCGTCTACATCATCACTGAGAGACAGACCAGTGCAATATTCTTCATCGGACAGTATCTCGGCGAGTAATAAAGAGGACTTATTATGACAATAAAGACAAGAACACTCGTAGCATTGCTCTTGTCATCAGCTTTCACCATGACGGCTAAAGCACAAGAGACAAATGCTACAACAGGCACTCTGGGCAACAGGCAGATTCGTTTCGACGAATCGGCTCCGCAGCGTATCATGCCGACACGCTACGGCGGACGCTTGCGCAAACTGCAGGAAACAGAAGAACCGTCGTACGAGCTGCAACCAGCTCACGACGACTCGCTGCATCTGCCCACGCTCAGCGCCACAACGGCATCGCCAATCAACCGCTACCCGTTCGGTTGGTGCAGCGGATTCAACAGTTGGGCGCTGCATCGCGGACTGAACGTGCAGGTAGGTGCGTCCGTATTCGCCGAGTTCGGCAAGGGAGCGCACAGAGGTGCTGGTTTTCAGGAGAACATAGCGTTGATGTACGCCATGCCCGTCACCGACAAGCTGTCGGTAGCCGTCGGCGGCTACTTCAACAACATCAACTATGCCGGCAACAACTGGCGCGAAGCCGGACTGTCGGCGGTTCTTGGATATCAGTTCAACCAGCACTGGGAGGCATACATCTACGCACAGAAGTCGATAACGAACAATATTTCCAACCGACTGCGCTATGGTCTGTACGACGGTTACTACGGTGGATACGGCATGGGGCCATTCAGCCGCAGCGCCTTCGGACTCTCGCCCTACTCCATGTACGACATCGGCAACTTCGGCGACCGCATCGGAGCAACATTGCGCTACAACTTCAACCCGAGTTTCAGCGTAGAAGTTTCGGTTGAGCAGCGCTGGTTGCCGAACAGATAATATCTTATAGTAGCGGAGGTCTCCGGCCTCCGCAGTAACCAATGAAACAAACTCTATTATTAGTAATAATGATTTGTATTCGACTTGGTACTGCGGAGGCCGGAGACCTCCGCTACTTATAGGTTCATAATTGAATTACTCCTAATTCCGTATGAGCCACAATTATATTACCACAGACTGGTAATAGTGTAACCGCTGCGCGGTAACAATGTTACCGAAGTGCGGTAATGACGTTCCCGCTAAGCGGTAATTAATCTTCCGCAAACTGGCGTATGCGCTGTTCCTCAGAAAGTTTGCATACAAGCAGTGAGTTGTCGTTCTCAGCAACGATGTATCCGTCGAGACCCTGAACAACAACTTTCTTCTCGTTAAGAGTATGCACCACACAGTTGTGCGAATCGTAAAGATGTACGTTGTTGCCGATGACCGTATTGCCATAAAGATCGTGATGCTTCTGCAGCATCAGCGAAGTCCATGTGCCGAGGTCAGTCCATCCGAAGTTGGCTGGGCACACGAAGATCTCCTCCGCCTTCTCCATAATGGCGTAGTCGACAGAGATATTCTCGCACTCAGGATAGCGCTGGTCAATCATCTCGCGCTCAGCCGGTGTGCCGTAGATAGGCAGCATGCTCTCGAAAATCTTGCTGATTGTCGGGCTGTATACGCGGAAAGCATTCACGATTGTAGCAACGCTCCATACGAAGATGCCTGCATTCCAGAAATAGTACTTATGCGATATGTATTCCTTTGCGGTCTCCAGGTCGGGCTTCTCGCGGAACGAGTCGATGCGATATATCTCGCGGTTGCGTGGCGACGCCGTAGAGAGGTCAGCCTGAATGTAGCCGTAGCCAGTCTCGGGACGTGTCGGCGACATGCCGAGAGTGACGATGGCGTCTGTCTCGGCTGTAAACTTCATGCTCGACGTGATGACACGACGGAACTCCTCCACATCAGTTACGAAGTGGTCGCTCGGTGTGATTACTACATTAGCCTTCGGATTGATAGCCTTGATGCGCCATGTGACGTATGCTATACATGGCGCCGTGTTGCGACGACATGGCTCAAGAAGGATGTTCTCGGCAGGCACTTCAGGAAGCTGCTCGCGCACCAGTGCTGCGTACTTCTTGTTCGTCACCACCCAAACATTCTCAAGCGGACAGATTCCCTTGAATCTGTCGTATGTAAGCTGCAGAAGGGTTCTGCCTACTCCGAGGATATCAATAAATTGTTTCGGATTGTCTTCTGTGCTCATCGGCCAGAAACGACTTCCTACTCCACCAGCCATGATTACCAGGTGATTTCTATCTTGAGTCATATTATTAAAAGTTTTAGATATGCAAAGATAAATATTTTTTATCATTTCTTAAAATAAAAATGAGCAATATTTATCGGTATATACAAATGGAAAAGGAGCTGTTACATATCTTTATGTAACAGCTCCTTTCGTATGCAATTTTACCTTGCTTATGCCAAGGTGATGAGGTTCTCTTCGTTCTTTACCTTGCCCTCCTTGAAGAGCCAGCCAATACCGAGGTAAACTTCTTCGCTGCTGATGTTAGCAGCCTTTGCGATTTCCAGAACGCTCAGTGCCTTGCCAGCTGCAGCCAGTGTCTGATAAACATCACCAGCGCGGAAGCCAACGCTTTCTGCGTCCACATTCACAACTACTTCAGCCTTCTTTGTAGCACAACGCTTTGTAGTAGTCTTAGTTGCTGTAGTCTTTGTAGCTGTCTTCTTTGCAGCCACCTTCTTTTCTGTTGCTTTCTTTTCTGCCATAATCTAATAAAAACATTAATAAAGTCCCTTACGTTCAATACGCTTGGATTCCCTTTGTTTACAAAATTAGTTAAATATTTTCAAAAAACAACGTCTGAATACGAAAAAAGTCCAGAAATCCGGACTTTTTCTTAATATTTTTCACATTTATTGATTTACATCAATGTATATTGTGATCAAAATGATTACTCAGCTTTCAAATCTACCTTCAACTGAAGTTCGTCAAGCTGCTTCTGATCGATAGCAGAAGGAGCGTCGAGCATCACGTCGCGTCCGCTGTTGTTCTTCGGGAATGCTATGCAGTCGCGGATAGAGTCGAGACCTGCCATGATAGACACGAAACGGTCGAGACCGAATGCGAGACCAGCGTGAGGTGGTGCTCCGTACTTGAAGGCATTGATGAGGAAGCCGAACTGTGCCATGGCGCGCTCCTCTGTGAAACCGAGGATGCCGAACATCTTCTCCTGCAGCTTGCTGTCGTGGATACGGAGGCTACCGCCGCCTACCTCTATACCGTTGCAAACAAAGTCGTATGCCTTGGCACGTACCTGCTCAGGATGCTCGTCGAGCAATGGGATATCGTCCGGGTTTGGCATTGTGAACGGATGGTGAGTAGCCATAAGACGCTGCTCCTCGTCGCTCCACTCGAAGAGAGGGAAGTCGATAATCCACAAGCACTCGAACTTGTTCTTGTCGCGCAGACCGAGACGGTCGCCCATCTCAAGACGCAAAGAGCAGAGCTGAACGCGTGTCTTGTTGGCGTTGTCGCCAGAAAGGATAAGAACGAGGTCGCCATCCTTGGCGCCGGTTGTCTCCTTGACCTTTGCGAGCACCTCAGGTGTGTAGAACTTGTCTACAGACGACTTCACTGTGCCGTCAGCGTTAAACTTGATGTAAACCAAGCCCTTTGCGCCTATCTGCGGACGCTTTACGAAATCTGTAAGCTGATCGAGCTGCTTGCGTGTGTAGTCGGCGCAACCAGGTACGCAGATACCGCCAATATACTCAGCCTCGTTGAATACAGAGAATGTGCCTGTGCCCTTCAATACGTCCATGAGCTCTACGAACTCCATACCGAAACGCAAGTCGGGCTTGTCGCTACCGAAACGGCGCATAGCCTCGTGCCATGACATCTGCTGCAGCTTAGCCGGCAACTCAACGCCGCGCACTTCCTTGAACAGATGGCGAGCCATATCCTCGAAGAGGTTGATAACGTCGTCCTGGTCAACGAAAGACATCTCGCAGTCAATCTGAGTAAACTCAGGCTGACGGTCTGCACGCAAGTCCTCGTCGCGGAAACACTTTGCAATCTGGAAGTAGCGGTCGAAGCCACTGATCATGAGCAACTGCTTCAGAGTCTGCGGGCTCTGCGGGAGAGCGTAGAACTGTCCGGGGTTCATGCGTGAAGGCACAACGAAGTCGCGTGCGCCCTCAGGTGTAGAACCGATGAGGATAGGTGTCTCCACCTCGATGAAGTTCTGCGCATCGAGGAAGTTGCGGATGAGGATAGTCATGCGGTGGCGCAGTTCGAGATTCTTGCGAACTGTCGGACGGCGCAAGTCGAGATAGCGATACTTCATACGGATATCGTCGCCGCCGTCGGTGTTGTCCTCGATGGTGAACGGAGGTGTTACACTCTCCGAGAGGACATTCAGTTCCTTAGCGATAATCTCGATATCGCCAGTAGGCAGATTTGCGTTCTTGCTCTCACGCTCGTTTACTACGCCAGTCACCTGCACGCAGAACTCACGACCGAGCTTGCTTGCACGTGCGCAAAGGTCGCTGTCGTCAGAGTCGTTGAAGACGAGCTGTGTGATACCATAGCGGTCGCGAAGGTCAACGAATGTCATACCACCCATCTTGCGAGTGCGCTGTACCCATCCGGCAAGAGTCACGGTCTTGCCACAATCAGAGAGACGAAGCTCTCCGCATGTATTCGTTCTATACATTATATTATATGTTTTTTAGTTTTTCCTTCAATAACTATGCAAAGTTATAGTGTTTGCTTGAAATAGCCAAATTACTTGGCAAGAAATGTCATTACAGCCTTCATCACCTGCTGTCGCGAACGCACATTATTGATGCACTCCATCGGGAAACCCATGATAAACGCCTTGTGGTCGGCGCCGTCGTAAGCCACAGCAGCATCGGTGCCGTCGGCATAGCGCATAGCGCAGAACGCCGGCGCAAGCGGATTGACGATGTCTACCGACTGTGCTGCGTAATGGCGGTCGTTAGGTCGGCGTATGATGTCGAAGCTGATGCCGAGTCCGTTCACAAGATTCGTAGAGATATTCTTGTTCTGTCCGCCTAATCCTACTTTAAACACATAGGAGAGGAAGCTGCGCTCAGCATCGAGCTGCATATCACTCGCCACATACGCACCGCTTACGAGTACGCGTCCGTTGCCACGTACGTAAGTCTCAAGCGCCTTGCGCAGCGACTGCGAGAAGGTCTTGTAGCGCACAAGCGAGTAGCCATCGTCTTTCTGCAATCCGAACATCAAGTCGACGATGCGATAATCGGAAAGTATCACAAAGCCGTTCTCTACAGCCTCAACCGACGACGCTACGACATTGTATGCACCCGACGCCGCGATGTCCGCAACGTGGCAAACCGATTCGTTCTGCTGTCTTCCCATAAAGAAATTGCCTGCAAGTTCGTCCTCACAATAGCCTAAAGCGCCAGGACCTTCACTACCTGCACGCGAGCGATCGAAGTCGATTTGTCTGCCTACCCAACCGGCGTTCATGCCGAGCGAGACACCCATATCTGCATCAAGGTCGAAGCCTTGGCGTGTGCCGTCGTCAACAACCGCCGGACCTGCAAGACGCGTAAAGCCGTCTACAACAAGCACATCGCGTGCTCCTGCCTGAGCACTGATGCAGGCTGCAAGCGTGTTCGTCGGAAAGCTCTCGCCTCCGCGGTTAACAGCCGTGACACGGAACTGATAAACCACGTTCGGCTTAGGTGTGAACGTGAACGATGTGCCAGTCACGCTGCGTCCGTTGTCGAAACCACCCCTGCCCTCTGCTATATATATATTATATGTAGTAGGAACGGCGCTTGCCTCCAACGGATCGTTCATTGGCAACCACGAGAGCTGCAGCTGATTGTTGGCTGTTCGCTGTATACGGAAGTTGCTTACGGGCAAAGGCTGCACAACGCACGCAAGCGAGTGATTGCCGTTCACATAACGCAGTATGGTTTTGTAGAGCGAACGTGCGAGAGTGAAGCGGAAGTTAGGGTCGAGTGCGCGGCGCATATCAGCGAAGTTCTGATGCGACAGCGTTTCAATAATCGCCGACGGCACTTCCGGCTTGCGAGTCTCGCTGTAGTTGCGGTCCCACAGATAGCGGCGTGTCCACTTTCCGTAGGTAGCTGTAAGGTCGCGCTGCACGCCGGCAAGGAGCATATTGGCGAAGTCGTGCGAAATCTGCCGCGACACGCCGGCAGCAAGACGTCCGTCGTTGAAGTTGGTGGTGCATATAGCCAGCGAACCGACTATAGAATCATGTACATGTGTGGCTCCGGCATCGCTATGCACCGCAAGACTAAGCTCGAAAGGCACGTTCTTTCCCTCGCGAGTCGGCACGTATACCGACCCGCCAGCAAGCCAGTTGAGCATATTCGAGCGTGTATTGATGTCGTCGGCATAGTCGTCGGTGCCGTTCTTGCTACTATAAACCGAGTAAGGAGCGCCCGCCCATTGCGCACTATATCGAGCACCTTCAAGGCAGCGCGGCATGCCGCTTGTCGATCCGCCACGCTGTATGTTGCCCATACCGCCGCCGAAACGCACAGCATCTGTCGTTACAACGCCTTTCTCCGTAGACGAGTTGGTAACGATTACACGGTTGGCGGTGCTGTTGCCTGCATCAAAGTCGAACGTGCCGAGATAAACCCACGTTCCGCCGCCCATCTGCTGGTTTACGCGGAACAAAGTGCGCTCGCCTTTGTGTACGACGATGTATTGCGCATCGCTTACGCTCTTGGCTACAGTCTGATAGCTCACGTATACTGCGTAGCGACCCGATTGCTGTATGGTTGGCTGATACGCAGCCCACGACTCGTTGCTTTTCTTCGTTGTTCGCACCATGCGTGCTGTGCCCTGCTCGAACGGATTCTCGCCGTCGCGATACATGCCGCGATGGAAAGCGAAGCCACGTTCTTCGGTAGAGCGCCATTTCTCGCGACCGTCGTCCTCAACATATCCGTTCTTACCGTCGTTGTCTACTATCACCTCATTGCGTTGCCAGTCGCGCTCGCGCGGTGTGTAGACCACAGCGCCGGCGTTCTCGAGCATCGGAATGAGATAAGGCACAACGATAGTCTGTGTAAAGAGGTCTTCGTTGGTGCAGAAAAGGTTTGGACGCTGCCACTTCCAGCGTCTCTTCTTTTGGTCGAAATATATGCCGTGCGACTGCCAAAGAGAAATGTGACGGTCGAAGAGTCCGTGCGACACAAAGTTAGGCTGCGACTCGTTCATCACCCACGGCGCACCATCGTAGTTGATGCGTCCCCATCCTCCGGGTGCGCTACCGCTACGCAACTTTGCGCCAGGTACGAGTTGCTCTATAGGCATACCAGCCGTGTTGATGCGCAGCTGATAGCGATTGTAAGGTTTTGGCAAAGCCTTGGCAAGACGTTTATAATAATAGCCCACGCTTTTCTCCGTAAAGTTCTGCGTGGCAAAGCCAGTGCTCACATTCAGCGTGAGCACACGACGAGCGTCGTCTACGCTGTACGACTCCATATACGGCTGTACGGCGTAGACGACATTCTTTGCTCGTGTGGCGAGCACATAGTTCTTAAGACGAGTATCCAGCTGAGCCGCCGACAGCGTCTTGTGCGACCCTGCCGTAGCAGGAAGCGCCATCAGAGCGGCTGCGAACACCAAAACCGACAATAATCTGTTTCTCATATTAGTCAAGTTCACCGACGGTGAACAATTCAGGGTTCTTTCCCTTGAAGTCTTTGAAATAAGTCTTAATGCGCTTCATGTCCGCATCCACATCGCCCGTAGGCACAATCATTTGCGTACATTCTATCAGTTTGCGTTCGAAGTCGAGACCGTAGAGCAGGATAGGCAGTTCGGCTTTCAATGCGATGAAGTAGAAGCCCTTCTTCCAGTTAGGGTTGAGCGAGCGTGTGCCTTCCGGCGTAACGCAAAGCTTGAAGTTTGGCTCGCGACGCGCAGCCTCTGCCATAGCGTCGGTCATGCTTGTATGCTTCGAACGGTTAACGGGTATGCCACCGAGATGGCGGAACCATACGCCAAGCGGCCAGAAGAACCACTCCTTCTTCATGAGGAAGTTAGCCTTAATGCCTTCGGCACGCGAGTAGAGAAGTCCGATAATAAAGTCCCAGTTGCTGGTATGTGGAGCAAGACAGAGTATATACTTTTCGGGGTGGTCCACTTCTATATGAGTGGTCCACCCCATGCGCTTATACAACAGTGTCTTGCAAATGCGTTGCAAAAAACTCATTGTGTTTGTTTATGTTTATATTTGATTTAAAATTTCGATTAGCCGAGGTTAACCACCTGGTCAACAATCTCAGACACCTGCTTGTTGAAGCTGTTCACAAGATCCTTGTAGAAGAGCTTCGGCGCAAGGCCCGGCTCCTGGTGCGACACGCGGCGCACATAGTCGTTGTGTATAACAAGGATAGAAGCAAGCAATGCGTTCACGTCCTCCTCTGTTGTCTTTGAACTGTACATTGAAGCAGCTACTGCCTCTGAGAAAAGTTCGCTACAAACATAGTTGATATTGCGTTTCAGGTTTCTTTTGTTTGCCATAACAAATTAAAATGATTATTGATTAAAAGATAAAATTAACACGCCAAAGATAGGAAAAAAAATAATATGCGACAAGTATTCTCTATAAAAAACTTCAAATTGTTCGTTTTCTTTTAGTTTTTTTCGGTATATCACAGAAAAAGTGTATTTTTGCAGTGCAAAAAAAGTATCTATTTATACATTACATATTTTAATTATTTAAATTCACATGGAAATTAGTGCATTGCAGATTGCAAGAGCTGCTTATCAGCCCAAATTGCCTAAGGCTCTCCAGGGTCCGGTTAAGGCCGTAGAGGGTGAGGCAACACAGTCAGTAGGTAACCAGGAAGAGATCAAGGCGTTGTTCCCGAACACATACGGAATGCCTGTTATCACTTTTGAGGCTGGCGAGAAGACAGAGTTTCCTGCATTCAACGTAGGCGTTATCCTTTCAGGAGGTCAGGCTCCTGGTGGCCACAACGTAATTTCAGGATTGTTTGACGGTATTAAATCATTGAATCCAGAGAACAAGCTCTATGGTTTCATCCTCGGTCCTGGCGGCTTGGTTGACCACAACTACATCGAGATCACATCAGAGCTTATGGATCAGTACCGCAACACTGGCGGTTTCGACATCATCGGTTCAGGTCGTACAAAGCTCGAGAAGGAAGAGCAGTTTGAGAAGGGCATCGAGATTCTTCGCGAGCTCGGCATCAAGGCTCTCGTAATCATCGGTGGCGACGACTCTAACACCAACGCATGTGTACTCGCTGAGTACTATGCAGCTAAGAAGTACGGCGTTCAGGTTATCGGCTGCCCGAAGACCATCGACGGCGACTTGAAGAACGAGCAGATCGAGACTTCTTTCGGTTTCGACACAGCTTGCAAGACATACTCAGAGCTTATCGGCAACATCCAGCGCGACTGTAACTCAGCACGCAAGTACTGGCACTTCATCAAGCTCATGGGCCGTTCGGCTTCTCACATCGCTCTTGAGTGTGCACTGCAGACACAGCCTAACGTATGCCTCATCTCTGAGGAGATCGAGACTAAGGAGATGTCGCTCGACGACGTTGTAACATACATCGCTAAGATTGTTGCAGACCGCGCTGCTGACGGCAACAACTTCGGTACAGTACTCATCCCGGAGGGTCTCATCGAGTTCATCCCGGCTATCAAGAAGCTCATCGCTGAGCTCAACGAGGTGCTCACCGACCCGACAACTGGCGAGTCACGCGAGTTCGCAAACGAAGAGGAGCAGATCGACTTCGTTAAGAACAATATCGCTAAGGACAACCTCGCTGTTCTCGAGTCGCTTCCTGAGGACGTAGCTCGTCAGCTCTGCCTCGACCGCGACCCGCACGGCAACGTTCAGGTATCGCTCATCGAGACTGAGAAGCTTCTCTCTCGCATGGTAGCTACTAAGCTCGAGGCTTGGAAGGAAGAGGGCAAGTTCAACGGTCACTTCTCTGCTCAGCACCACTTCTTCGGCTACGAGGGACGTTGCGCAGCTCCGTCTAACTACGACGCTGACTACTGCTACTCACTCGGCTTCAACGCTTCACGCCTCATCAGCAACGGCAAGACTGGCTACATGTCTGTCATCAAGAACACAACAGCGCCTGCAGAGCAGTGGATCGCAGGTGGTGTGCCTATCACAATGATGATGAACATCGAGCGTCGTAACGGTGCTAACAAGCCGGTTATCCGCAAGGCTCTCGTTGAGCTCGATGGTGCTCCTTACAAGTTCCTCGCTGCTCACCGCGAGGAGTGGGCTAAGAACGACTGCTACGTCTACCCGGGTCCGGTTCAGTACTGGGGTCCGACAGAGGTATGCGACCAGACTACAAAGACTCTGATGCTTGAGCAGGCTAAGTAAACCTCTGCTTGTTCAAAACTAAAGAATTAATACAGAAAGAGCAGAGTGACAATGGTCATTCTGCTCTTCTTTTTTTATGTAAAAATATGGAAGCAAACAAACGCACATACAAACCACGCAAACTACGCTCCACGACCAAACAAAAGCGCCGCTCAAGCCTATCCGCCCTACTCTCTCGCAACCCGCGTGCCGTATGGTGGACAAGTTCTGCTATATGCGTATGCGTGTATATGTGGGCTTTCTACTCCTACTTCGTCAGTCCTACCGGATTTCGCTGGCGTGCGCTCTTCGGCGACACCAACTATCCCGCCGGCTACGAGATTCACGGCATCGACATCTCCCATTATCAAGGCACCATCGACTGGGACAAGCTGCGCGACAGCAATATCGAGGGCTATCCGCTGCGCTTCGTCATGATAAAGTCGACCGAGGGTTCATCGCGCACCGACAACAAGTTCAAGGAGAACTTCCGTCAGGCTCGCGAACACGGACTGATTCGCGGAGCCTATCACTTCTGGAGCAACAAATCGTCGGCTCGCGACCAGGCTTACTTCTTCCTGAAACAAGTGCGACTGGAGAACGGCGACCTTCCGCCTGTGCTCGACGTGGAGCACAAGCCGCAGGACCGCAATGTGGAAGATTTCCAGCGCGACATTCTTACATGGCTGCACATCGTAGAGGACAAATACCACGTGAAGCCTATCATATACACATATTATAAATTTAAGGAGAACTATCTGGACGCGCCCGTATTCGACGACTATCCCTACTGGATAGCGCATTACTATGTAGATAAGGTGGAATACAAGGGCACGTGGCACTTCTGGCAGCACACCGACGCAGGAAAGCTGCCCGGCATAAAGGGATATGTAGACTTCAATATCTTCAACGGTTCGTTCTATGCGCTGAAGAAACTCACAATCGGAAACCAGGATTAGAAAACGTAGCGGAGGCTGGAGACCTCTGCTACGTTTATAATAATTATTTATTGCTGTTTGGTAAAACGCTGCTTTTTTGGTTAAACCAGCGTATCTGCTATTATTACGTTTTGCAAAATAATGTTTTAAGAACATAAGGCCCAACTTCCAAGAAGATTCTTGTAGTTATTGAACTATTTGTAAAAAAGGAGCGAACCACAAAATGGGTACACTCCTTTATAAACTCACTTTACCATTTACCAATATGATTGGCTTATCTGTTAGCTGATTGCCACTGATAAGTTTTATCACAATGGATATCTGCACTCTGGTCGGCAATCATCAGTTTGAAATCGCCTTCCTCCAATACCC
>ULUS01016033.1_pt1 | contig 23967 bp, 13 predicted proteins | sample 1958761 | NCBI WGS metagenome assembly ULUS01 (sample SAMEA4835767, study PRJEB28245) | human gut metagenome | biome: gut microbiome; material: fecal sample | place: Denmark | collected 2008
TTATGTGCTTTTTTCCACGCTCATTCTAAATCCGAAACTTGAGCTGATAATCAACCAATAATAGATACGTAGGTTGAAGGGATGGATATCTCGCCTGCCAATGAGCGAGCCATGGCATTTCTGATTTGTCGGGGATCGGTGTATACGGCCTGCAAGTACATCAGTTTGGTGACAGCACTCTCCACGGTGCTGTCGTATCCGCTCAGCACACCGGCATCTTTCAGTTGGTAGCCCGTGTCGTAGCGGTCCATCACCACTGTGCCACGTATGCACTGGCTGATATTCACGACAGTCACCCCACGTAGGGTGGCCTCTTTCAGAATGCGCTTCAGCCAGGGACTCTGCGGCGCATTGCCACTGCCAAATGAACGCATTACGATGGAACGGAGTTCGGGCGCATCGAGCACGTGGCGGATAATATCGTCCTGTATGCCGGGAAAAAGAGAGAACACCACTACGTTGGGGTCGAGGGCGAAGTGGGGAATCATGGGCCGCGTGAAATCTGGCGTGAGTATGTGGTGGTCGCTATAGCGGATGTCCACGCCAGCCTGGCCAAGGTCGGGATAGTTGAAACTGGAGAAGGCTTCGAAACCGTCGGCATTCTGCTTGGTGCTGCGGTTGCCGCGCAACAGCCTGCCGCTGAAGTAAATGCACACTTCTGGCACATGAGGCGTGCCGTCGGCCTTGTAGTCGGAGGCAATCTCGATGCTGGTGATGAGATTTTCCTTGCCGTCGGTACGTAGCTGGCCTATGGGCAACTGGCTGCCGGTTAGGATGACCGGCTTGGTCAGGTTTTCGAGCATGAAGGAGAGGGCTGACGCCGTGTAGGCCATAGTGTCGGTGCCGTGGAGGATGACAAACCCGTCGTAAAGGTCGTAGCGGTCGGCAATGATGCGCACCAGTTGCGCCCATAGACGGGGCGTCATGTCGCTGGAGTCGATGATGGGGTTGAACTGGTAGGATTCTACGCCTGTGGAAAGCTGCTTGAATTCGGGAAGTCTGCTGATGAGATGGTTGAAATCGAGGGGCTCCAGAGCTCCCGTGTGCGGATTGCACCCCATACCGATGGTTCCTCCGGTATAGATGAGCAAAACCTTTCCTGTGCGTTGATTCTTCATGTTGTGTGCTTTTTAATGAATGTACGACATCGTTTGCGTAAAAAAGTTTTGCAAATATAGTTTAAAAATCCGTGAATACAAAAAAAATAATGTACTTTTGCATTTGCAATAATCTTAGGATAAGACAATATTAAATAACTCTTAAAACAAAAAATAAGATGAAACAATTTATGGACGAAAACTTCCTGCTTGAAACCAAGACTGCGCAGGACCTTTTCCACAATCATGCGGCCAAGATGCCTATCATCGACTATCATTGTCACCTCATTCCCGAGATGGTAGCCAACGACCACAAATTCAAGAGCATTACAGAACTTTGGCTAGGCGGCGACCACTATAAGTGGCGTGCCATGCGTACTAACGGTGTAGACGAGAAGTACTGCACAGGCAAGGATACCACCGACTGGGAAAAGTTTGAGAAATGGGCAGAAACAGTGCCCTATACTTTCCGTAACCCTCTCTACCACTGGACACACCTCGAGCTGAAGACTGCCTTCGGAATCGACAAGCAGTTGAGCCCCAAGACAGCCCGCGAAATCTATGACGAGTGTAACGCAAAACTTCAGTTGCCCGAATACACAGCCCGTGGATTCATGCGCCGTTATAACGTGGAATGCGTGTGCACGACAGACGATCCTATCGACGATCTCCGCTATCACAAGCAGACGCGCGAGAGTGGTTTCGAAATCAAGATGATACCTGCATGGCGTCCTGACAAGGCCATGAACATAGAGAAGCCTGATTTCGCAGACTACGTGAACAAGCTTGGCGAGGTGGCTGGCGTTGACATCAACAAGTTCCAGGATATGGTAGATGCCCTCCAGAAGCGTCACGACTTCTTCCATGAGAATGGTTGCCGTCTTTCAGACCACGGCATCGAGGAATTCTATGACGAGCCTTACACAGACTCTCAGATTGAGACCATCTTCGAGAAAGCCATGCGCGGTCAGCAGCTCTCCAACGACGAGGTGCGCAAGTACAAGCACTGCATCCTCACCATCATGGCAGAGCAGGACTATGCCAGCGACTGGACACAGCAGTATCACTATGGTGCTATCCGCGACAACAACAGCTTGATGTATGACCAGCTCGGTCCTGACACAGGCTTCGATTCTATCGGCGAGTTTACCACAGCACGTGCCATGAGCCACTTCCTCAACCATTTGAATGCTGAGCACAAGCTCACACGTACTATCCTCTACTGTCTGAATCCATGTGCCAACGAGGTTATCGCCACTATGCTTGGCAACTTCCAGGATGGTTCTTGCCCAGGCAAGATCCAGTTTGGTTCAGGCTGGTGGTTCAACGATCAGCTTGACGGCATGACACGTCAGATGAATGCACTCTCAGTGCTCGGCTTGCTCTCACGCTTTGTGGGTATGCTCACCGACTCACGTTCATTCCTCAGCTATCCTCGTCATGAGTATTTCCGCCGCTTGCTCTGCAACCTGCTTGGCAACGACGTGGAGAAAGGCTTGCTGCCCAACGATCAGGAATCACTCGCCCGTATGGTGGAAGACATCAGCTACAACAACGCACGCAACTATTTCAAGTTCTATTAATACAAATTGTAGTCGAAACACAAGCATATCCCCGTTCGCTCTGCGGACGGGGATATCTTTTTCAGGTCCGTTCGGGATTGAGACCGATGGTTGCTGTCTCAAACTCCGGATACATGCATAAACGGGCAGAACGTCCAGCATACACTTGGTCTAAGGCCAGCTAAGCGAACCTTTTTGTGACCAGGTGAATGGCTGAACGCGTCTTTCCGCGTGCCACACGCGAGGCTTGACCTTGTGCTCTTGTCGCCTTGCCGGATGATTCTCTCTCTCGCGCGCACGCGCAGGAAAAGTTTTTCGTTTTTTCACCACTATCTATCACTTTTCTTGATATCTGACAATATTCTGTTGAGAATGAGTGGAATAGATGGAGTGATAGATGCGTGATAGATGGCTAAACATCTATCACTATCTATCACTGATTCGTCATTGGGCAAGTTTAAGAGGATGGTACTAAAGTAAGTCCTGCAGTTTGGGCAATCAATGCTCACTGCCAGGGTAATGCTTTCCAAAACAAGAGGGCCAAGTGTAAGTCTGCCATTTGCCCCTCGTAAGTCTGCCATTAGCACACGGCAAACGGGTGACTTGATGGCTGAATTCAGGGTCGAAAGTGATTTGCGTTGATTTAGACAACGCTACATCAGGTATTGTTCCAATTTGCGGAAGAGCCTTGTTTTTTATATAAATAATGGGTAAAGATTTGGAAATGTCGAAAAATAGCCGTATTTTTGCAGAGTTTAAAGTTATTGTAACATGGAGGGCGTGACCGCACTCCCCAGTTGTGTTGTAAAAAGCTCATTCTATTTTATATGTGTGGAATCGTAGGATACTTAGGAAATGAACAGGCTTATCCTGTTCTTATCAAAGGACTTAAACGTTTGGAATACCGTGGCTATGACAGTGCCGGTGTGGCAATGATCAATGACAATGGTGACCTGAACGTCTATAAGACTAAAGGAAAGGTGGCCGACTTGGAACACTATTGTGAAGACAAAAATGTCAGTGGCACCATCGGCATCGCCCATACACGTTGGGCTACTCACGGAGCTCCCTCATCGGTCAATGCACATCCTCATTACTCGCAGAGCAGAAATCTGGCTATCATTCATAACGGCATCATCGAAAACTATGCCGAACTCAAGAAGCAACTTATAGAAAAGGGCATGACTTTCAAGTCGGATACAGATACGGAAGTGCTTGTCCAACTCATAGAATACATTCAGGTGAAGAAAAACCTGGACACGCTCACTGCCGTCCAGTTGGCCCTTCACCAGGTCATCGGTGCCTATGCCATCGCCCTTCTCGACAAGCGTGAACCCGGGCAAATTATTGCCGCACGCAAGCAAAGCCCGCTGGTAGTGGGCATTGGCAAGCATGGCGACTTCTATCTCGGTTCCGATGCCACTCCAATAGTGGAATACACCGACAAGGTTGTCTACCTGGAAGACGGCAACATCGCCGTGCTTCGCCGTGGTGAAGACCTCAAGGTGGTGAACATTCAGAACGTGAAACTGAATCCCGAGGTGAAGACCGTTGATCTGAACCTCGGTCAGATAGAAAAGGGCGGCTACCCGCACTTCATGCTCAAGGAAATATTTGAGCAGCCCCAGTGTATCGCCACCTGTATGCGCGGTCGCATCATTCAGGATGCCAAGCAGGTGGTGCTGAGTGCCGTGATCGACTATCGCCGGCAGTTGCTCAACGCCAAGCGCTTCATCATCGTGGCTTGCGGCACCTCGTGGCATGCCGGCCTGATAGGCAAGCAGTTACTGGAGAACTTCTGCCGCATACCGGTAGAAGTGGAGTATGCCTCAGAATTCCGCTATCGCAATCCTGTCATCAACTCTGACGACGTGCTGATTGCCATCTCGCAGAGTGGCGAGACCGCCGACACGCTTGCCGCCATAGAACTGGCCAAGAAGTCGGGCGCCTTTGTCTACGGCATTTGCAACGTGGTGGGCTCCAGCATTGCCCGTGCCACGGACACCGGTTCCTACATCCACGTGGGACCTGAAATCGGCGTGGCCTCCACCAAGGCATTTACCGGCCAGGTGACCGTGCTGACCATGCTTGCCCTTGCATTGGGCAAGGCCAAGGGCACACTGTCCCAGACGGAATATGAACAAATCGTGACAGAACTGGGCACCATTCCCGAGAAGATGAAGGAAGTGCTCAATCTCAACGATCAGATACAGACACTCTCGAAAATCTTCACCTATGCCCGCAACTTCCTGTACCTGGGACGCGGCTTTGCCTATCCCGTGGCGCTCGAAGGAGCATTGAAGCTCAAGGAAATCAGCTACATCCATGCCGAGGGCTATCCTGCGGCAGAGATGAAGCACGGACCTATCGCCCTTATCGACTCAGACATGCCGGTGGTAGTCATTGCCACCCATAACGCCATGTATGAGAAGGTGCTGAGCAACATACAGGAAGTGAAAGCACGGCAGGGCAGGGTCATAGCCATTGTCACCAAGGGCGACAAAACCATCAGCCATGTGGCCGACGAAGTGCTCGAGATTCCGCAAGTGATGGAATGTCTCGAACCGTTGGTGTCGACCATTCCTTTGCAGCTCATGGCCTACCATATAGCCATCTGCAAGGGCAAGAACGTGGACCAGCCGCGAAACCTCGCCAAGTCGGTCACAGTAGAATAGCACACAAACAACAAACAGATAAAGGATAATAATGGAACCATTGAAGCATGAATGTGGCGTGGCGCTCGTGAGGCTGCTCAAACCACTGGATTACTATCAGCGCAAGTACGGCACATGGATGTACGGCTTGAACAAACTCTATCTCATGATGGAGAAGCAACATAACCGTGGGCAGGAAGGCGCAGGCATGGCCTGTGTAAAGCTTGACACAGTTCCCGGAAACGAATATATGTTCCGTGAGCGTGCCGAGGGCAAGGATGCCATCACTAAAATCTTCGGTACTGTGCAGTCGAACTATAAGGGTTTGACCGCAGAGCAACTTGCCGACGCCGACTTCGCTAAGAAGAATCTTCCTTTTGCTGGTGAAATGTATATGGGCCACCTTCGGTATTCCACTACCGGAAAGAGTGGCCTTTCTTATGTTCATCCATTCCTGCGCCGCAACAACTGGCGCGCCAAGAATCTCTGCCTGTGCGGTAATTTCAACATGACCAACATCAATGAGATTTTCGACAAGATTACCAGTATGGGGCAGTGCCCGCGCATTTACAGCGACAGCTACATCACGCTCGAATATATGGGCCACAGGCTTGACCGTGAGGTGGAGCGGAACTTCAACGACGCACAGGATTTGGGGCTCCAAGGTACGGACATTACCGACTATATAGACAGCCATGTTAAGATGAGCAATGTGCTCAAAACAACCATGACAGACTTTGACGGAGGCTATGTGATGTGCGGACTGACAGGCAGCGGAGAGATGTTCTCCATGCGCGATCCATGGGGCATACGTCCGGCGTTCTATTACAAAAACGATGAAATCGTGGTGCTCGCCAGCGAGCGCCCCGTGCTCCAGACCACCTTTGACCTCGACAAGGACGACATTCAGGAACTCAAGCCCGGTAACGCACTCCTCGTGAAACGCAACGGCGAGTGCTCCATTGAGGAAATCATACCGCAGCGCGGTGACCAGGCATGCAGCTTTGAACGCATCTATTTCAGCCGAGGTTCCGATACGGACATCTACCGTGAACGCAAGAAATTGGGCTTCCAGCTGACAGACAACGTGCTCAAGGCTGTGGGCTATGACACGGAACACACGGTGTTCTCGTTCATTCCCAACACGGCAGAAGTGGCTTTCTACGGATTGCTCGAGGGCTTCAAGACCTATATCAACGACGAAAAGGTGAAAGCCATTGAAAACCTGGGACGCATGCCTACGCATGAAGAACTCGTGAAAATTCTCGACCGCTATGCCCGCAGCGAGAAGGTGGCGTGGAAAGACATCAAGTTGCGTACCTTCATCACGGAAGGTAACTCGCGCAATGACCTCGCCTCACACGTATACGACATCACCTACGGCAGCGTTACTCCCCATGTAGACAACCTCGTCATCATCGACGACAGCATCGTGCGCGGCACTACGCTCAAGGAAAGCATCCTCAAAATCCTCGACCGCCTGCATCCTAAGAAGATTGTAGTGGTGAGCAGCAGTCCGCAGATCCGCTATCCCGACTATTACGGCATCGACATGCCTCGGTTGGAAGAGTTCTGCGTGTTCCGTGCCACCATCGAACTTATCCGCGAGCGCGGCATGTTCGACCTCGTGGAAGACACCTACCGCAGGTGCAAGGAGGAACTGAAGAAGCCTAAGGCAGAGATGAAAAACTGTGTACAGGCCATCTACAAGCCCTTCACGGTGGATGAAATCAACAAGAAGATTGTGGAGATGCTGCGTCCTGAGGGTATGACCACACCCGTGGAACTGGTCTACCAGTCAATAGAAGGACTTGAAACAGCCATTCCTCACAACAAGGGCAAGTGGTACTTCACGGGCGACTATCCCACACCGGGTGGCATGAAGCTCTGTAACCAGGCCTTCATCAACTACGTGGAGAAATACTACGACATGAAATAACCAACAAAAGATATACTCGAAACTATATAGAGATGAGAAACGTAACATTAGTATTGGAAGACGGAACGAAATTTCACGGCAAGTCGTTTGGCTATGACCAACCGGTAGCCGGTGAGGTGGTGTTCAACACGGCCATGATGGGTTATCCGGAAAGCCTTACGGACCCCTCTTATGCGGGTCAGTTGATGACGCTAACCTATCCACTGGTGGGCAACTATGGTGTCCCACCGTTTACCATTGAACCCAACGGCATAGCCACGTTCATGGAGAGTGACAGGATTTATGCTTCGGCAATCATCGTGTCAGACTACAGCGAGAATTATAGCCACTGGAACGCCGTGGAGAGTTTGGCAGACTGGCTCAAGCGCGAGAAAGTGCCCGGCATCACTGGCATCGACACGCGTGAACTGACCAAGGTGCTCCGCGAGCATGGTGTGATGATGGGCAAGATTCTCTTTGATGATGAACCCGACAATGTGCCCCAGGCCAACTACGAGGGTGTGAACTTCGTGGACCAGGTGAGTTGCAAGGAAATCATCCGCTATAACGAAGGTGCCGGCAAAAAGGTGGTACTCGTGGACTGTGGCGTGAAAAACAATATCATTCGTTGTCTCATCAATCGTGGTGTCGAGGTGATTCGTGTACCGTGGAACTACGACTACACGGCAATGGACTTTGACGGACTCTTTCTGGCCAATGGTCCTGGCGACCCTGACATGTGCGAAGATGCCGTGAACATTATCCGCAAGCAGATGAGTCAGAGCAACAAACCTATATGTGGCATCTGCATGGGCAACCAGTTGCTCGCCAAGGCCGGCGGCGCCCAAATCTACAAACTGAAATATGGTCACCGTTCACACAACCAGCCGGTTCGCATGGTCGGCACTGACCACTGCTACATCACCAGTCAGAACCATGGCTATGCCGTGGATGCCCAGACTCTCGGCAGCGAATGGGAAGAGTTGTTTGTCAACATGAACGACGGTTCCAACGAGGGCATCAAGCACAAGACCAACCCTTGGTTCTCCTCACAATTCCACCCAGAGGCTTGCTCCGGCCCTGTAGACACGGAGTTCATGTTCGATAAGTTCGTTGAAACATTAAAGTAATAGAAAAGAATGAAAGACCAAAATATAAAGAAAGTATTGCTCCTCGGTTCGGGTGCGCTGAAGATTGGTGAAGCCGGTGAGTTCGACTATTCCGGTTCGCAGGCTCTCAAGGCACTCCGTGAGGAAGGCATCAAGACGGTGCTCATCAATCCTAATATCGCTACGGTGCAGACTTCCGAAGGTGTGGCAGACCAAATCTACTTCCTTCCAGTACAGCCCTATTTCGTTGAACGTGTCATCGAGAAAGAACGTCCGGACGGAATCCTCCTCTCGTTCGGTGGGCAGACAGCCCTCAACTGTGGCGTGGAGCTCTACAAGAGCGGCGTGCTCGAGAAATATAACGTGAAGGTGCTCGGAACACCCGTGCAGGCCATCATGGACACAGAGGACCGTGAACTCTTTGTGGAAAAGCTTGATGAAATCAATGTGAAGACCATCAAGAGCGAAGCCTGCGAGGACATAGAGTCTGCCCGCAAGGCAGCCGCCGAATTGGGCTATCCTGTCATCATCCGTGCAGCCTATGCACTTGGAGGATTGGGCTCAGGTTTTGCCGACAACGAGGAAGAACTCAACAAACTTGCCGAAAAGGCCTTCTCGTTCTCTCCCCAGGTCTTGGTGGAGAAGAGTTTGAAAGGTTGGAAGGAAATAGAATATGAGGTGGTGCGCGACCGCTATGACAATTGTATCACGGTCTGCAACATGGAAAACTTCGACCCGCTGGGCATCCATACGGGCGAGAGTATCGTGATTGCTCCGTCGCAGACCCTCACCAACAGCGAATATCACAAGCTCCGCGCGCTTTCCATCAAGATTATCCGTCACATAGGTATTGTGGGCGAGTGTAATGTGCAGTATGCCTTCGACCCCAAGAGCGAGGATTATCGTGTCATTGAGGTTAACGCCCGTCTGAGCCGTTCTTCTGCTTTGGCTTCCAAGGCCACGGGTTATCCGTTGGCTTTCGTGGCCGCCAAGTTGGGCATGGGCTACGGCTTGTTTGAGCTGAAGAACTCTGTGACCAAGACAACCAGCGCCTTCTTCGAACCTGCCCTCGACTATGTGGTGTGCAAGATCCCACGTTGGGACTTGAGCAAGTTCCGTGGTGTCGACAAGGAACTCGGTTCGTCCATGAAGTCAGTGGGCGAGGTGATGGCTATTGGCCGCAACTTTGAGGAAGCTATCCAGAAGGGCCTCCGCATGATTGGCCAGGGCATGCATGGATTCGTGGAGAACAAGGAGCTTGAGATAGACGACATCGACGCTGCTTTGCGTGAGCCTACCGACAAGCGTGTGTTTGTCATTTCCAAGGCCATGCACAAAGGCTATACAGTGGACGACATACATGAACTGACCAAGATAGACAAGTGGTTCCTTGAAAAACTGAAGCACATCATCGACATTGATGAGGCTATGAAGCGCTGCAACATCAACACGCTCGACAAGGAATTGCTCCGCACGGCCAAGGTTTATGGATTCACAGACTTCCAGATAGCTCGTGCCGTTGGACTGGAACAGGAACTCCACAGCATGGCAAAGGCTGGACTCGTGGTGCGCAATCTCCGCAAGAACTACGGCATCGTGCCGGTAGTCAAGCAGATTGACACGCTTGCTGCCGAGTATCCTGCACAGACCAATTATCTCTATGTGACCTATGCTGGAGTGAAGAGTGACATCACCTTTGAGAACGATCATCGTTCTATCATCGTGCTTGGTTCCGGTGCCTATCGCATCGGCTCGTCCGTAGAGTTCGACTGGTGTGGTGTGCAGGCTCTCAACACCATCCGCAAGGAAGGATGGCGCTCGGTGATGATCAATTACAATCCGGAGACTGTCAGCACGGACTACGACATGTGCGACCGTCTCTACTTCGATGAGTTGACCTTCGAACGTGTGCTCGACATTATAGATCTGGAACAGCCTCACGGTGTTATCGTGTCTACTGGCGGTCAGATTCCTAATAACTTGGCCATGCGTCTCGACGAGCAGCATGTGCCTATCCTTGGCACGAAGGCTCAGGACATTGACAATGCTGAAGACCGTGCCAAGTTCTCGCAGATGCTGACCAATAACGGAATCAACCAGCCGGAATGGAGTGCGCTTACAAGCATGGAAGACATAGACCGGTTCATAGACCGTGTGGGATTCCCTGTCTTGGTACGCCCCAGCTATGTACTTTCGGGTGCTGCCATGAACGTATGCTCCAACGAAGACGAATTGAAGCGGTTCCTGCAGTTGGCTGCCAATGTGAGCGAAGACCATCCAGTGGTGGTGAGCAAGTTTATAGAGCATGCCAAGGAAATTGAAATGGATGCCGTGGCCAAGAATGGTGAAGTCATTGCTTACGCCATTTCCGAGCATATTGAGTTCGCCGGCGTGCACTCAGGAGATGCTACTATCCAGTTCCCGCCTCAGAAACTGTATGTCGAGACTGTGCGCCGCGTGAAGCGCGTAGGTCGACAGATAGCCAAGGAACTCCACATCAATGGTCCTTTCAACATCCAATTCATGGCTCGTGACAACGATATCCTGGTCATAGAGTGCAATCTCCGTGCCAGTCGTTCGTTCCCATTCGTGAGCAAGGTTCTCAAGATCAACCTTATCGAACTTGCCACCCGCGTGATGCTCGGCTTGCCAGTGGAGAAGCCGGAGAAGAATCTCTTCGACTTAGACTATGTAGGCATCAAGGCTAGCCAGTTCTCTTTCAACCGCCTGCAGAAGGCAGACCCCGTTTTGGGTGTCGACATGAGTTCTACTGGCGAGGTCGGATGTTTGGGCGACGATACAAACACCGCACTCTTGAAGAGTATGCTCAGTGTGGGCCAGCGCATTCCTGCCAAGACTATTCTGTTGTCAACAGGTAGTGCCAAGCAGAAGGCCGATATGCTCGACGCTGCCCGTATGCTTGTCAGCCATGGCTATAAGCTTTATGCTACAGCCGGCACCAGCAAGTATCTCACGGAGAATAACATCGAGAACACACGTGTGCTGTGGCCTTCGGAAGAAGCGGAAGGCGGAGCCCCCAAGGCATTGGAAATGCTCCACAACCATGAGATAGACATGGTGGTGAACATTCCTAAGGACCTTACAGTCTCCGAACTGTCGAATGGTTACAAGATTCGTCGTGCAGCCATCGACCTTAATGTGCCGCTGATTACCAATCCTCGATTGGCAAGTGCCTTCATTACCGCTTTCTGCACGGTGAAAATTGAAGACATTGACATCAAGAGCTGGGAAGAGTACAAGTAAAGCAATAGCATTTCAAGTATAAGAAAGAGAATCTGCGTCCTTAGTGGGGATGTGGATTCTCTTTTTCGTTTATCGCCTTTTTTATTTCCTTTCCCACTTATATACATGTTGGTTTCAGCCGAGGAGGGGGAGAGACAAGGCTTATCCGGAATTGTTAATGACACCTGATGTCGCTCATCATCTGAATGAATGTAAGTATCTTCTGAACCGGATAAGACTCCTGCACAGCCCGGTTGCTGCTTATTAGTGGCAGACTAATGGTGTATTAATGGCAGATTGACGGTGCGTTAGAGGCATGGTAATGGTGTATTAGTGGCAGACTAACGATGGGTTAGAGGCCGACTTCGGCTTTGTCTCATAGTCAGGTCACTCATTGTCACGGCCAAGGGCAACGAGTGACCAAACTGAGTAGATGATTGTGGGCATTTCGCTTGAATTTGACTAATAACGAATTGGTGATAGATGTGATAGATGTTTAACCATCTATCACTCATCTATCACTCCACCTATCATGCTTACATTCAGACGAATAATGTCGGATATTAAGAAAAGTGATAGATAGTGGTGAAAAAACGAAAAACTTTTCCTGCGCGCGTGCGTGCGTAAGAAGCCACCATTCTCCAATGCAACAAGAGGACAATACCCAATAAATGCGTGACTTCAGATCGTTTTATAACAAGTCATACAAAGCCTCCGGTAATCACTCCTCATTTCGGATACACCAGAAATAATCTGATGCTTTTGTTCCTGTTTTAACCTGTTATGCCTAAAGTGAAACTTCAATAAGACAAATATACACTTATTTTTTTCGTATAGTCAGAATTTTCCACTAACTTTGTCGGAGCAATAACAACATATTAATCCTTTACGAATGAAACTTACTTTTCTATCTCTGTGCATGGCTGTGATGCCAGCTTTGGCACAAACAGAACTTCAGGCAGGCGATTTTAACTATCATTACAAGGCATACACACAACGTGTGTCGTGCCATGACCCTTCCATTGTCATTGATTCTATCACCAATCCCAAGTCCGTGCAATATTATATCTATGGTTCACATTTGGGGCGAGGAAAGACTACTACTGCCGACCATTACCAAAAGTGGACGCTCTTTGGTGCCGGAGAGGAAGCAACTGGCGCGACGGGAAGTCTCTTTGCCGATGCTGACGGGCAACTCGTAAACTATGCCGATGCATACGCCACACACCTTGTGAAGAAGGTGAAAAACTACAAGGGTGAGGAAGTGTCGTTCGGTAATTTCAATGCTCATGATTGGCAGTTCAAGGATTCTAAGGTAAACGGAAACCAATGGGCACCAGACGTTATATGGAACAAGACAATGAAAAAATGGTGTATGTACATGAGTCTCAATGGCGACAAATGGGGCTCAAGTATCGTGTGCTTTGTTTCCGACAACATTGAAGGACCTTGGCAATATCAGGGCCCGGTAGTGTTCTCTGGATTCCAAGGCACTTACGATCATAATGGATTCACCAAGACAGACGATTGGAAACAGACAGACTTGGCTATAGCTACGGGCGATACGGAACTCCCGGCACGCTATAAGGTGGGAGGTTCCTGGGGCACCTATTGGCCCAATTGCATTGATCCTTGCGTGTTCTATGATGACGATGACAACCTGTGGATGTCGTATGGCTCATGGTCGGGCGGCATATTCATGCTTCGTCTGAACAAGGAAAACGGCCTGCGCGACTATACATACACCTTTGGATATGAAGTGAAAGGCCAGCAGGCTACGCCAGGCTCGGCAAATGCCAACTGTACCAGCGACCCTTACTTCGGCAAGAAAATAGCCGGTGGCTATTATGTGTCGGGCGAGGCCAGTTACATAGAGAAAATAGGCAAGTATTACTTCCTGTTCATGAGCTATGGTGAGTTGCAGAGCACAGGCGGTTATCAGATGCGGGTGTTCCGTTCCGATTCTCCTACCGGACCTTTTGTAGACCCCTGTGGCACCTCTGCCATCTACCAAGATAAGTATGTGTTGAATTATCATAGCCAGAACGGCAATGCCAAAGACTACCGCGGATTGCTGCTCATGGGCGGTTATCAGTGGCAGACCATGCCGTCGCCCGAGATTGCGCAAGGTCACAATTCCGCCTTTACCGACAAGGAGGGACGTTCGTTCGTGGTTTACCACACCCGTTTCAACGATGGCGGCGAAGGTCATGAGGTGCGTGTCCACCAACTCTTCCTCAATGACGAAGGCTGGCTGGTGTCCGCTCCCTACGAGTTTGACGGAGAGACGATAACCAACGAACAGATAGCCAAGCAAGCATCGATAGACAATGATGAAATCCCCGGAACCTACCAACTCATCATCCATCAATACGACCAGAACACACCAGGGCGCGCTTATGAGAAACCTGTCAACATTACCCTTGCCGCTGATGGAACAGTGACGGGAAACAAGAAGGGAAGTTGGACTCGCACGGCCGGCACCGATTTCATCACCTTGACGCTGGCAGGCGTAGACTATCGGGGCGTCCTGGTACGTCAGACCATTGACTACACCGATATACCTGCCATTTGTATAGCTGCCGTCTCGTCCTCAAGCGGCAGCACCACATTGGGACAGAACAACTTTACCCGTCAACAGGAAATATGGGCAAGCAAGGCTGAAACCAAGTCGGCCATTGCCTACACCTATGACAGACAGGAGATTCCTTACTCCGACGGAGCCACTCTTTCCACGCATACCACTCCTCAGACAAAGTCTTATTTGGGAACAACAGTAACGTGGAAATCGAGTGATGCAAGCATCCTTTCGGATGCAGGTGCCGTCAAGGGCAATGGAACGGTGGCCATGACGCTAACAGTAGCAAAGGAAGACGAGAGTTTCAAAAAGGTCTATACACTGAAGGTAGATAGGGATGCGACAGATGCCATGCCCGTGTTCTATCCGGAATCACAGCTGAAGACTACAGACCTCGGCTTTTGGCAGAACTTTTCCAAACGCTATTATCAACTCGCTGCAGGTGGAAAACTGCAATTGAAATTCCGCAACCACAGCAATATGGCGGAGAACTACAAGAACTGGATTCTCGTGGCGTGCAACAATTATGAGCGTGCCAACAATGGATACAAGGAATACTTGGTGCTGCGCAATGACGCCTATGGTTGGGGAACGGATTACGATGCTGCAGGCTTGTCGCATGATTTTGACTGGAGCACATTCAAGCAAGACATGAACGATGCTCTCGTCGAGATGACGGTGGAATACACAACAGACAAGTCATTGAACATGAAGGCTGTCATAACCACCACTTCCGGCAAGACCTACAACTACTCTTACACGTGCAGCATCTCAGACAAGCCCAACAATGTAAAGCTCTTCCTCACGGGCGAAGGGTCATATTTCGACAGCGAGAACGTGCCTACGGCCATCAAGGCTGTCCGCCTTGGCGACAAGACGGACAATCAGGTCTATAATATCAGGGGACAGCGCACAGACAAATCCCATCAGGGCGTAGTGGTGACACACGGCAAGAAAGTATTGGTAAAGTAATTGGACTGTTGAAAATTAACATTCATGTATCGAGCAACAATGAAACATTTTCTGACAACTCTTTTGGTACTCTTTTGCTGTGTTATGGCAAAGGGTGCAGATGTTTATACTTCAGTAGCAGGCTTTGGTCAGCTGGATGGAAGCGGCCGCTTGGTGTGGAATTTCAACCCAGGCTGGCGCTTTTGTCTCGGAGACGTGAAAGGCGCAGAGACCATAGGCTTCGACGACAGCCAATGGCAGGTTGTTGCTACACCACATTGTGTGAAACTTGAACCGGCCGAGGCAAGCGGTTGTCGAAATTATCAGGGCAAGGCTTGGTATCGCAAGCATTTCGTGATGCCTAAGGAAACGGCAGGCAAGGATGTAACCCTGCATTTTGAAGCCATTATGGGCAAACAGCAATTTTATATCAACGGGAAACTTGTGAAGGAACACTTGGGTGGTTTCCTTCCCGTGAACATTTCACTGACGGATTGCGGAGTGAAACCCGGTGAGAAATGTGTGGTAGCTGTCATGGCAGACAACAGCGATGACGGCAGTTATCCTCCGGGCAAACCACAGGTGGCACTCGATTTTGCCTATCATGGAGGCATCTACCGCGACGTGTGGATGATAGCCAAGTCGAAGGTGGCAATCACCGACGCCGTTGATGCTGGTAAGGTGGCGGGTGGAGGCGTGTTCGTTCATTATGAAAATATAACGGAACACAATGCCGATGTTTATGTCAATACGGAAGTTCACAATGCGGGCAACAAGCCTTCAGCAGTTAAGGTGACACAATCACTGACAGACATGGACGGCAGGCGCGTGGCTTTTGCCTCTTCCTCCATTGTTCTCCAGGCAGGAGAAACCAAAAGCGTTTCGCAACGTTTCAAGGTGCGTCGTCCACATTTATGGTCGCCGGAGACACCTTATCTCTATCGCTTGCAGTCACGTGTAATCCAGGGAAAAAACTGTCTTGACGGTGGCGTGACGCGTATAGGCATCCGTTCGTTTGAATTCAAGGGCAAGGATGGATTCTGGTTGAACGGCAAGCGCTATCATCAGTTGATAGGCGGTAATCGTCATCAGGACTTCGCTTATGTGGGCAATGCCATGCCCAACAGTCAGCAGTGGCGTGACGCCCTGCGGTTGCGCAATGCCGGCTTCACGATAGTCCGCACGGCCCACTATCCTCAGGATCCTGCCTTCATGGATGCCTGCGATGAACTGGGACTCTTTGTTATAGTCGCCACTCCCGGGTGGCAGTTCTGGAACAAGGACCCCAAGTTTGCCGCCATGGTGCAGCAGAACACACGTGACTTGATACGTCGTGACCGCAACCATCCATCCGTCTTGATGTGGGAACCAATACTCAACGAGACCCACTTTCCCAAGCAGTTCGCCCTTGATGCACTGCAGGTGACCAAGGAAGAATATCCCTTTGCCTATCGGCCCGTGTCGGCAGCCGACTTGAACTCGGCTGGAGTGAGAGACAACTACGACCTTGTGTATGGCTGGCCCGTTGATGAAGACAAGAAGAACGCACCCAAGCAGTGCATCTTCACTCGAGAATTCGGAGAGTATGTGGACGATTGGTATGCCCACAATGCCATGAACCGGGCCAGCCGCAGTTGGGGCGAACGGGCCATGAAGGTACAGGCTGAAGCCTTGACGGAGACCATCGACTTGATGTATCACACCAAAGGACAGTTCATTGGCGGTTGTCAGTGGCATCCTTTCGACCATCAGCGCGGCTATCATCCCGATCCTTTCTGGGGCGGAATCTACGATGCTTTCCGCCAAAAGAAGTATGCCTATTACCTGTTCCATAGTCAGATGCCTGCCACATTCAAGAGTGATGTGGTGGAGAGTGGTCCAATGGTCTATATGATGCATGAAATGACACCATCGTCTGAGCCAGATGTAACTGTCTACAGCAACTGCGATTCCGTGCGGTTAAGTATCTATGACGGGGCTAAAAGCTGGACTTTACCTGTAGAACATCAGGCGGGTCACATGCCCAACAAACCCGTTGTGTTCAAGGATGTGTGGCACTTTATGGACGCCCGTTCTTATAGTTACAACAAGAAATCTTGGCAAAAGGTGAACCTTGTGGCTGAGGGAATCATAGGCGGAAAGGTGGTCTGCACAGACATGCGTATGCCCTCACGGCGCAGTACGAAACTCCGTCTTTATGCTGATACCATGGGCAAGAACCTTGTGGCAGACGGATCCGACTTTGTTGTGGTGGTGGCAGAAGTAACTGACGACAGTGGCAATGTTCGCCGATTGGCTAAGGAAGACATCGTGTTCTCGGTTGAAGGAGAAGGCGAGATAGTGGGCGGAGCCGAAAACAGTGCCAATCCACGTGCTGTGGAGTGGGGATCGGCTCCTGTGCTTGTGCGTTCTACCTGCAAGGCAGGTGCCATCAAAATCCATGCCCGTGTGCTCTATCCCGGTATGCATGCTCCGGCCGACGCCGAACTTGTTATCAATAGCGTGCCTTGTGCAGAAAAGATGTGCTACGATGTAACGGAAGTGTCCAAGGCTTACAGCAGGACAAAGACCGAGGACAAGGCAGTGACACAACAGGAGAAAGTGTCGGAACAGGAAAAGCAAAAGTTGCTGCGCGAAGTGGAGCAGCAACAGGCAGATTTCGGTATTCATAATTAAAACAAGATAGTATATGAAGAACAAGATGAAGGCATTGTTGATTTGCGCTATGATTCCTTTGGCATCGCAGGCGCAATGTACATTTGAAAACCGGTATACCAAGTCGCTTCACGATGTGATGGATGGTTTGCAGAAACGTTACCAGGTGAAGTTTAAATACACGGGTGTAGACACGACCGGCATGAAGATAACCTATGCCGACTTCCGTCTTCGTCCTTATTCCCTGGAGGAGAGCTTGCGCAATGTCCTTGCTCCGCTCGACTTGAACTACTTTGTTGACGGCAACGGCAAGTCAAGAACCTATCGCATCCGCAAGTATCGTTACCCAATGCGCCATGACGAAGAGGGAAAGGCCATGTTGGACTGGTTGAGTGGCAAGTATAGTAACAAGGAGCAATGGGAGTCGCGGCGTGACAGTCTGCGCAGGGAAGTGCGCCGATTGTTGGGCGTCGACGACATACTCGCCCAGCTTGTCCATAAGAAAGCCGTGCTCTCTTCCGTGCGCAAATATGATGGCTACACCGTGCAGAACATTTGCATAGAGACATTGCCCGGACAACACGTTTTCGGTACAATATACGCTCCTGTCACCAAGGGGAAACACCCGCTTATCATGTGTCCTATGGGGCATTTCCAGGCAGGCCGTTTCTTTGACGTGCAACAGAAACGCCTGGGCACTCTTGCCCGTATGGGTGCCATCTGTGTAGATATGGATTTGTATGGATGGGGACAGTCGGAGGGTGAAGTGGGAAAGGCTGCCCACGAAACCAGCAAGGCCCACCAGATGCAGGCCGTGAACGGCATTGTGCTACTCGATTGGACGCTTGCCAACCGCAAGGACATTGATCGGACACGCATTGGCGTGAATGGGGATTCGGGCGGTGGCACGCAGTCTGTGCTTTATGCCACGATTGACGACCGCTACACCGCCATGTGTCCTACGGTTAATCTGGCCAGCCATTTCGATGGCGGTTGCCCCTGTGAGAGCGGTATGCCTATCCAATTGGCTTGTGGCGGCACGTGCAATCCTGAGTTGGCCGCCACCTTCGCCCCCAAGCCCATGCTCATTATAAGTGACGGAGGCGACTGGACTCACACGGTGCCCTACATGGAGTATCCTTTTGTCAAACGAATCTATGGATTCTATGGCGCTGAAAATAAGGTGGAAAACGTGCATCTTCCAGACGAGGGCCACGACTTTGGTGCCAACAAGCGGAAGGCGGTCTACGATTTCTTTGTCAGAGTGTTCGGCCTTGACCGTAGCAAAGTTGATGAAGACAAGGTAACGGTGGAAACCGTGGAACAGCTGACCTGCAAGACAAAATAGCTTTGACACATCTGTAACATGAAATACAGACTGTTTTTATTACTCACTTTCTGCCATCTGTCGTTCGTTGCGATGGCTGCCTCAGGCTTTGATCGTCCTTGGAAGAACGGACGGCTGCAGGTGTCGGACAATGGCCGCTACCTGCAGCACGCCAATGGCACTCCCTTCTTCTGGCTCGGCGAAACGGCATGGCTGTTGCCCGAACGGCTTGACCGCGACGAGGCAGCCTTCTACTTGCAGCAGGTTGCCACGAACGGATACAACATGGTGCAGGTACAGGTGATGAACAGTACGCCCTCTTTCAATGTCTATGGCGAGAAGTCACTGGTCGACGGGTTCAACTTTGAACCTTTCCGCAACATGAAAGACCGTTACACCTATTGGGACCATCTCGACTACATAGTCAGTACAGCCGAGCGTTTCGGCATCTATGTAGGTATGGTCTGCATTTGGGGCGGCAACGTGAAGGCTGGGAATATGAACGAGGAACAAGCCAAGGCGTATGGCTCTTTTCTTGCAGAACGGTATAAGAACTGTCCCAACATTATATGGATAATGGGTGGCGACATACAGGGCGACATTCATCCGGAGGTGTGGGATGCCTTGGCGCGCAGCATCAAGGCCGTCGACCATAATCATCTGATGAGCTATCATCCCCGCGGGCGCTGCACTTCTGCCCGTTGGTTCAACAATCGTGAATGGCTCGATTTCAACATGTTTCAGAGCGGACACCGCCGCTACGGACAGCGCATGGGCAACAAGGACTATCCGATTCCGGACAACACGGAGGAAGATAACTGGATGTATGTGGACTCCTGCTTCAAGTATACCCCCGTCAAGCCTACCCTTGACGATGAGCCCAGCTATGAGGATATCCCCCAGGGGCTTCACGAGCCCAACGGCACTTATTGGCGTGCCAAGGACGTGCGTCGTTATGCCTACTGGTCTGTGTTTGCCGGTTCTTGCGGTCACACCTATGGCCATTGCGCCTTGATGCAGTTCTACAATCCCGGCTTTAGTCCTGCCTATAGTGCGCCCGATTCCATCAAGCCTTGGTATGAAGCCCTGAAATCACCGGGCTTCCTGCAGATGAAGCACCTCAAGTCGCTGATGCTCGCCTTCCCTTATTTTGAGCGTGTGGGCGATCAAAGCGTGCTGGTGGAGAATGGCGTGAAATACGACCGCGTGTGCGCTACTCGAGGCAAGGACTATATGCTCCTCTACAACTATACGGGCAGGAAGATGCTCATTGACCTGACCAAGATTTCGGGCAAGCGAAAACGACTGATGGTCTACGACCCTATAGACGGCAAGGTGTTGCCCTTGCAGGGGATGGACTGCGTGGACGGCAAACAGAAACGCTTTGAAGTGCCTGCCCGGCTCCTCGCCCACGACTATGTGGTTATCGTTGAAGACGCAGCCAAGGGGTATGAACATTTGCTTGGCTTCAAGCAGACTGCTGAGGAAAGAAACCTTGAAGAGTAATCATGGGGAAAATGTAGTTCTGTAAAACAACTGCTATCCTCCTTTTTATCCCATGTCTTGAGACAACGAAAGGTCGGGCTGCGTAGGGTAGAGGTAAGGCAAACATTGTCTGCGGATGACGTGTGGAAAGCTGGGCATGTGCCATTACGTTTGCCCTAACCATAAGAAAGCAAAAAAGGATTGCGGCATCTATATGCCGTAATCCTTTTTTGCGAAAGAGGCTTCATAGAGTATCTTCTGCGGGTTACTGCCCGAGTGATACACATATCTGAAGTTGAACGATGCGTCTTTGTATGCCTTCAAGTTGGTGGCGTTGATAAGTCCGTTGAGCAGGTTCTGGTGCATCTTGTCCTTGTTGAGTTCTATGACTCGCTCATTGTCGGCCTCGTTCATGAGCGAGTAGTAGTACACCAGTGTGCGTGTTTGTGGGTCGAACGCCATGCTGTCCGTGCGTGTATAGTCTCTCACGGGAGTGGGGCAGTACTTTCGGGTGAATTCGCGCGCCTCCCTATAGGCCCGGTCCTCCATGTTCTCGTGCTTGCACGCTGTGAGAGTAGTTACGGCAAGCACGGCAAGTAATAACTTCTTCATCGGTTTCTTATTCTATAAGTGTCGCTGAACGCACGCGGCTCAGCGTCTCTGGTGTCATCTGCAGATAACTGGCAATGTAGACCAGAGGTGCCCGCAGCACGATTTGCGGCGAGTTCTTGCAGAGTTTCTTGTATTTGTCCTGTGCACTCTCAAAGCGCACCAGGTCGGCGTGAATCTGCGAGAGGATGAGGCTCTCTTCCAGAATCTTGCGGTAGAGAATCTGTATGTTCACGGTGTGCAGAGCCACTTCTTCGAGCTTTTCCTTGGGCAACGCATAGATGACGGTCTGTTCGAGAGCCTCCACCTGCAGGCGTGTAGGCTCTTCGCGAAACAGACTCTCGATGCACATGAAGATGGAGTGGTCCACGCCCAGGTGCTCGGTAACCTCCTTGCCGTTCTTGAAGTAGAACTGGCGTATCAGTCCGTGGTCTATGTAGTAAATGTTGCGGCACACTTCGCCCGTCTTGAGAATCATCTCGTTCTTGGCAAACTTCATGGGCACCAGCACACTCTCGAGAATGTCGAGCTCGTCGTGCGTCATGGTGCTGTACTTTCGTGCCAGCTCGCGAGCGATGTCGCGTGTTGTGTTCTGCATCTCTTTCATAATATCGTTCAAGTTTTCATGTTGGTTAGTCGAGTTTCAGTACGGCGAGGAAAGCCTTCTGCGGCACTTCCACGTTGCCTATCTGCTTCATGCGCTTCTTGCCCTTCTTCTGCTTTTCGAGCAACTTGCGCTTGCGGCTCACGTCGCCGCCGTAGCACTTGGCGGTCACGTCCTTTCGCACGCATTTGATGGTTTCGCGTGCCACTATCTTGGCACCAATGGCTGCCTGGATGGCTATGTCGAACTGTTGGCGTGGAATGAGGTCCTTGAGTTTCTCACACATACGCCTGCCGAAGGTGACGGCATTGTCCTGGTGGGTAAGGGTTGACAGGGCGTCTACAGGTTCTCCGTTGAGCAGAATGTCGAGCTTGGCAAGCTTCGACGGACGGAAACTGTCGATGTGGTAGTCGAACGAAGCGTAGCCTTTGGAGATAGACTTGAGCTTGTCGTAGAAATCGATGACGATTTCTCCAAGTGGCAGCATGAAGTGTAGTTCCACGCGGTTGCCACTCACGTACTGTTGGTCTATCAGTTCGCCACGCTTGTCGAGGCAGAGTGTCATGATTGGGCCTATGAAGTTGGCTGTAGTGATGATGCTTGCCTTGATGTAAGGCTCCTCGATGTGGTCTATCATGGTGGGGTCGGGCAGCCCGGAAGGGTTGTGCACCTCTTTCACGCCGCCGTGCTTGTCGTAGACCATATACGACACGTTGGGCACGGTGGTGATGACGTCCATGTTGAATTCCCGGTCGAGACGTTCCTGGATAATCTCCATGTGGAGCAGGCCGAGGAAGCCGCAGCGGAAACCGAATCCCAGTGCTACAGATGACTCGGGCATAAAGGTGAGCGAGGCATCATTGAGTTGCAGCTTCTCGAGCGAAGCGCGCAGGTTCTCATATTCCGACGGGTCAATGGGGTAGACTCCGGCGAAGACCATGGGCTTCACCTCCTGGAATCCGTCTATGGCCTTTTCGCACGGACGTGCTATGTGGGTGATAGTGTCGCCCACCTTCACCTCGGTGGCGTCCTTGATGCCGCTGATGATGTAGCCCACTTCGCCGGTGTGCAGTTCTTTCTTGGGCACCATGTCCATCTTGAGCACGCCCACCTCGTCGGCGGTGTATTCCATGCCCGTGTTGAAGAACTTCACCTTGTCGCCAGTGCGCAGGCATCCGTTCTCTATCTTGAAGTAGGCAATGATGCCGCGGAACGAGTTGAACACACTGTCGAAGATGAGTGCCTGGAGTGGTGCCTTGTCGTCGCCCTTGGGATGGGGAATGCGTTTCACCACAGCCTCGAGTATCTCGTCCACGCCTACACCCGTCTTGCCAGATGCCCGGATGATGTCCTCGCGCTTGCAACCGATAAGGTCGATGATTTCGTCTTCCACCTCGTCGGGCATGGCGCTTGGCATGTCTATCTTGTTAATGACGGGAATGATTTCCAAATCATGGTCAATGGCCATATACAGGTTTGAGATGGTCTGTGCCTGCACACCTTGTGTGGCATCTACCACCAGCAGCGCACCTTCGCAGGCAGCAATGCTTCTTGACACCTCGTAGGAGAAGTCCACGTGTCCCGGAGTGTCGATAAGGTTGAGTATGTATTTCTCGCCGCCTGTTGTATACTCCATCTGGATGGCGTGGCTCTTGATGGTGATGCCGCGCTCGCGTTCCAAATCCATGTCGTCGAGCATTTGCCCTTCGGTCACTTTAATGGTTTTTGTGTATTCGAGCATGCGGTCGGCAAGTGTACTCTTGCCATGGTCAATATGTGCGATGATGCAAAAGTTGCGTATATGGTCCATCTATATGTTTGTTGCTGTGTGCTTGTTAGTTGATAAAAATATGCACAAAGATACAAAAAAAGTACGTTATAAGTCGCTGTAGGAGCTTATGACGTACTTTTTTTAATGAATTTTAAATACTCATCTAAGGTTCAAAATGCCGTTATCGCCAACAATCTTGTTTTCTCTGAGCAACCATCCCAAAGCCATGTAGAGGTTTTCGTCTTTCTCGTCAATGGCATTGCTGAGCGCTTCAAGGGTTTGGTTGTCGTTCTCGTGCAGGTAGTTCCACACCTTTCCTGCCACTTCTCCTGCTTTTTCCTTCAACATTTTCTTTATTGTGTTTTTACCCGTTGGCGGAATTAATTTAAGTTGATAAATATGAG
>ULUS01008533.1_pt1 | contig 23689 bp, 20 predicted proteins | sample 1958761 | NCBI WGS metagenome assembly ULUS01 (sample SAMEA4835767, study PRJEB28245) | human gut metagenome | biome: gut microbiome; material: fecal sample | place: Denmark | collected 2008
GGAGTGGCACGCCTTACGGATTCGAATCCGCATCCCCTATGCTTGTACGACCATACCCCTTATGGACGCACGTCGTCTCCCCCTATGGGCGTACGTCCACGCCGACGCTCCTAGGCATCCTTGCCGACATACGCATACGTCCATGCATTCACAATCTATTTGCTTTCTTACTGAAACACTATACACAACAAGGAAAGTATTACTGATTCGCTTGACACGCCAATAATTCTTTACATCCTCCCCACAAACCCACTTTTCCATCCACTACGCAGCATTTGCTCCCTAACTAGGTAAAAATTCACGCCTAACTAGGAAAGAATTTTTTCCTAACTAGGGAGAAATGAAAGTGGTACTAGGGAGGCGAGAGAAGATCTTCCACTGCATTTTCCTCCATAGCTCATTATTTTTTTACATTTTATCGAGATTACCAAAGACTAGAGCAAGAATCATTTGTTATTTTCAACTATTAATTGTACCTTTGCATCGTCATAACGAACTATCGTCGCTGCATTGCAACCAAAAGTGATGCTGCAGCACATAAAAACAAGTTATCTATGGAAATTATCGTATCGAAGGAAATAGAAACCGTCTGCCCTACCTTCGTAGGAGCCTGCGTAGAAGCACAAGTAGTGAATACCCCATACTGCCAAGAGTTATGGGACGAGATTCACGAATTGGGAGAAAAGTATAAAGCGACACTTACCACCGAGTCGCTGAAAGAGATGAGCGGCATCGCCGCCACACGCAAAGTTTATAGAGCTTGCGGCAAAGACCCATCACGCTATCGTCCTGCCTCGGAAGCACTGATTCGTCGTATGTTGCAAGCCAAGACACTGTACCAGATCGACACCTTGGTAGATTTGGTCAATCTCGCCAGCATCGCCTATGGCTATAGCATCGGTGGCTTTGATGCCGACAAGTTTGAGGGCAGCACCCTCACCCTCGGCGTAGGAAAAGCAGGCGAACCTTACGAAGGCATCGGAAGAGGCATGATCAACATCGAAGGATTGCCCGTCTATCGCGACCAAATTGGCGGTGTAGGAACCCCAACCAGCGATAACGAGCGAACGAAGATGGAGCTGAAGACCACCCACTTGGTGGTCCTAATCAACGGATATGATGGTAATGAAGACCAAGTAAGAGCCAATGCGGAATTTATCCAGACATTGCTCCGCAAATATTGTCAAAGCGATGGAGGGCATTATTTTCTGTACCATCCTCAGGAATAAAACCAATACAAAGAAGCCGATGGTCAAAACTAAAACTGACCATCGGCTTCTTATCATTTACAGCAAGGCTTGCCATAACAGAAAACCTCCTCTGCCTATAGCCTTTCCAAAGACGGCTTCTTATGGATGCAAAGTGAAACCCACTACCAAGTAAGCTTTCTCCGTACTAGGGTTGGCAGCGACCTGCGCAAACAACGGAATACTGAAAGACTTGGTTATCTTGATATCCTTGGTTGCCTTCACAGACACATTAGTAACAGCGAAACCATTGGCATCTCCATAGAATGAAGTGGCGTAAGGAACAACACCCAAGGCAGCTTCCCAATCACAACCTCCCAACTTGAACGGAGCTGTAGCCTCGAAATAGGAAGAGTAAGCACGCTTGCCTTTCTTGGTGTATCCGTCATTTCCAGCGAAGTTGGTGTACCAGTTCAATGCCACAGGACCGAAGTCATAACCCACGTTTGCCTCAAAGACATGAGATGTCTCATGAGCCTTGTAAGCGAAATACTTCTCGTTTGGATTGTTGAACCAATAATCTGTTACGCCTACATGGAAGCCACCTGTCTCATAAGCCAATGTCAAATCAAGCTCCTTGGTATCAGAAGGTTCGGAGATTCCGACGCTTCCCCAAGCTGTCAATGAAAGACCTTTATACCCCAGTCCTAGAGTAGGCTGCAAGGAGATAGCTCCCAAATCCTGACCACGCCAATAGTACTGGCTCACGAAGTCGGCAGCAATGGTTGTTTCCACCTTGTCCTGAGCCATTGCGCCAGGAACAAACGCCATCAAACCGAGTGCCAACGCACTCAACTTCTTTACATCAAATATTCGCTTCATAATCTCTCTTATTTTAGTTAAACATTAGTTGTAGCAGCTCTCACCATGCTCATAGATGTCGAGACCTTCCTCCTCGATTCGCTTGTCAACACGGATACCAGCAGTTTTCTTGATAGTCCAGAAGAGGATGACACCCGTAACGGCTGCCCAAGCATCAATGCAAAGGATACCGAAGCACTGTGCGCCAAAGAATCCGAAACCGCCACCATAGAAAGCACCGCCATCGAGAGCGAAGAGACCTGTCATCAAGGTACCAAAGATACCACATACACCATGTACTGAGCTTGCACCAACTGGGTCATCAATATGGAGCTTCACATCGATGAACTCGATAGAGAACACGAGGATGATACCTGCCAAGAGACCGATGATGAACGCACCTGTAGGACTCACTAAGTCGCAACCTGCGGTGATGGCTACCAAACCAGCCAAGATACCATTCAACGTCAAAGAGAATGATGGTTTGCCATACTTGATCCAAGAAGTGAACATCGTACCGAGACCACCAGCAACAGCAGCCAAGTTGGTTGTCAAGAACACGTGACTGATAGCCACACGGTTTACTTCACAAGAAGCAGCGAGCTGAGAACCAGGGTTGAATCCGAACCATCCGAACCAAAGGATGAACACACCGAGGGCAGCAGCCATCAAGTTGTGACCTGGGATAGCAGTACTCTTGCCGTTGCGATACTTGCCAAGGCGAGGACCTAAGCAGATGGCACCTACCAAAGCGAGCACACCACCTACAGAGTGAACGATGGCAGAACCAGCGAAATCATGGAAAGCAGCACCGAATGTATCCATCATGAACGAACCAGCCTCGCTATTGCAAAGCCATCCACCACCCCATGTCCAGTGACCTTCTACTGGGTAGATAATCAAAGAGATGAAGAATGAATAAACGCAATACATGGAGAACTTGGTACGTTCTGCCATAGCACCAGATACAATCGTTGCACTCGTAGCACAGAACACAGTCTCAAACATCAAGAAGCCCTCAGTAGGGAGGTCGCCATGATAGAAAGAGAGGTCGCCAAAGTTAGGCATACCGATAAAACCAGCTCCATCGCTACCAAACATAAATCCGAAACCTACGAACCAGAAGAGAATGGAACCGACCATGAAATCGACGAAGTTCTTAAACAAGATGTTTGCGGTATTTTTACTACGAGTAAAGCCCGCCTCACAGAGGGCGAATCCCGGCTGCATAAAAAAGACCAACATGGCTGCCAAGAGCATCCACACGGTATCTACTGAAATTCCTAAATCCTGTACACTCATAATCTTTAAACTTTAAAGTGTTGTTGTTATTGAAAACTATCTTTCCTACCTTTCACGACTGGAGCAGCAACTCCTTACTTCTCCTGCTCAGCATTATAAAGAGCGATGTCGCCTCTTTCACCTGTGCGGATTCTCACCGTGTCTTCCACAGGAATTACAAAGATTCGACCATCACCAATCTCGCCTGTACGGGCTGCCTCTTGGATGGCATTAATAGTTTTCTCCACGTTCTTGTCACGAACCACAATGTTAAGCAACACACGTTCGATACTACTGGTATCATACATGACACCACGATAGATACGAGCCTGTCTCATCTTGCCCTCTCCTCTTACATCGTAATAAGAGAACCATTCGATGTCGGCGGCAAGCAATGCTTCCTTTACATCCTCAAACTTTGTCTTACGGATGATTGCTTCAATCTTTTTCATGCTTTACCTTTCTTTTATTGTTAATACTCTATTATATATTCACAAATCAAAGAAAACAAGGTTTCCACTACCACTTTGTTAACTTTCGAGTGCAAAATTACAACTTTTCGCAAGAAGAAACAAAGAATAAGTAGCATTTTGTTATTTTATTTACAAGCAACTTACTATTCGTTTGTAAATAAAAGAAAAGAAGTGTCAATTTGTAAGCGCACACAAACTTTTAGCTTACAATTTGACACTTCTATCGCATTTCAAGAAAAACAGCCTTCCGAAAGCATCATTTTGCACTTTCAGAAGGCTGTTTGTAGGGAATCAAGATACCGCTTAGCAGTTCTTGTGAGTCATAATGCTCAATACCATATCATCGGTGGCACGCATGGCATCCGCACCAATGGAGGTCAAGTTGTGGATGCACTTATCCACATTGTCATCGACGATACCCTCTGCAGAAGTCACGCACTTGCCTTCCATCGACAAGAGAGCGGAAAGCAAAGCCGTGCTGACACCCGAAGAAATTTTCAAGGCACAACTTGGTTTGGCACCATCACAGATCATACCCGTAAGGTTTGCCACCATATTCTTTACGGCATTGCAAATGCGCTGGTAGTCGCCGCCCATCAAGTAAGTGATACCACAACTGCTACCGATAGAAGCAACAACACAACCGCAGAGTGCAGACAACTTACCCAGGCTCTGCTTGATATAGATAGCCGTGAGGTGACTCAGCATCAAGGCACGAATCAACTCCTCCTCCGTGTTTTCATTCTCCAAGGCATAGACAGCCACAGGATTGGTAGCGCAGATACCCTGGTTGCCACTACCACTGTTGCTCATCACCGGAATCATGGCACCACCCATACGGGCATCGCAAGCCGAAGCCGTACGAGAGATAATGTGAGAGAAGATGCTATCGCCAAAGATACCATGGCTCAAAGGACGATCCATCGTCTTGCCCAGACAGTGCCCATAGTTGCCCTTGATGGAAAGTTCGGCAGCTTTGATATTATACTCTTTGGTCTTGAGGATGAAAGAAATCTCATCGAGAGGAGCTGTCGTAGCGAAGTCATACACCAAGCGGAAGTCAAGCTGTACATCATCATCACCTTCATTGGCACCACCATTGCCGCCACGATTGTCCAAGACGACCTCGCCATCACGATCGACAAATACGAAATGAGTATGGCTACCCGAAATGATGGCTGTGGCAGCATGCTCGCCAGCACGGCACATCACCTCTATATATAGCTTATCCACATTTCCTTCCTTCAGTTTGATGTCAATGTCGGCATCCTCGATGAATCGCTTGCCCTGCTCCAAGGTCTCAGGAGTGAGGTCTTTGAGAACCTCCAACTCATACTCAGGCTTGCCTATCAGCGCACCAAGCGACACGGCAATAGGCAAACCTATCATACCCGTGCCAGGGATGCCGACGCCCATGGCATTCTTGAGCATATTCGGACTCAAGAGCACATTGATTTTCTCAGGACAGCAACCCAATACGGTCGCAGCCTTCGCCGTACACAATGCCACCGCCATCGGTTCGGTACAACCAATGGCTGGCACCACTTCTTTCTGAACAAGAGAGATGATGCTCTCTCTGATTTTTTTCTCTTGCATGATTATCTTGTTTCTTTAATCTTCCAACTGGAACAATGGGTCGTCAGGAGTCAACATGGTTGGCTTCTGGTCAAACTCCTTCAGCAACTGTTCGGAAGCATATTTCTTGTCCACCACCAAACGGAACATATACTCATTAAACCAATCATTGGTCATGATGAAGCAACCTGAGAAGCCATTATCAGCACCCCAACTGTTCTCCACCTTCCATTTCACAGGTTTGCCATTGGCATCCAAATCTACAGCCGTCAAAGTCATGGCATGAGTAGAGCCACTGTCGAATGTAGAGATGCGCTCCGCCTTGTTCATAGGGAACGAAGTACCAAACAAACTTCCATAATCGAAGTTGTCGAGTGCCAAGTAGCCACGCTTGCGATCGAGTTGTTTGCCCACATCATAGCTGGAGTACATCTTATGTCCATCCTTCAAGGAAGCAATGGCGAGTTGGGCGATTTCTTCCATCGGCAAGTTCAAGTACTTCCAGTTATGACCATCATAGGTATGGCGGTCATACTCCACCTCATAGGTCTTGTGATAAGGGCGACGAGGGTCGTTCATCACCATCAGGAAAGTACCATTCAAGCTATGCCCTACCGTCTCCTCGTAGAAACTCTTAGGTGTATATTTCTTAGCCTCACCCACTTGCTTGCCGTCCTTGTCACGGAAAGCATAGGTGAACTCCTTCACAGGTTCACCAAGTGTCAAAGACAACATGTGATAGACGGTAGCGAGCATCTCATCCTTACGAGCCTGGATGGCGCTAGACTTCTTGCCCTGTGCCACCATCTTGCGCAACTCCAATCCATACTCACGCAACTTGCTGCTGATGAGTTTGCTCATCTTCGAAGTGTTGTTGCTGGAGAAAGTTTCAGGCTGCGCACTCATAGGAGCCAAGCCATACTTCTCAGCCAAGTCGGCAACGCCGCAGAAAGTACCACCATCGTTGATAGGGTTCTTGAAGAAGAACTGCACCTGAGGGTCTTCGATAGACTTCTTTCCTGTGTCGATGACACCCTGCAACATGAGGTTGGCTTTCTCCAACTGGTCGTAGAAGAAGAGATAGTCTTGCGAGAACTCCACTACTCTGCCCTGCTTGTCGTTCTTGGCAAAATTGGAGCGCAACACATTGAAGCCACTGAACATCCAGCAACGTCCAGAGCTTTTCTGGTTGTGGATAGACTGCTTAGGAGTCTCTATGCTGAAATGCGTATCTACAGGAGCTTGGTTGGCAGGATTCTTCACCAAGTCATCGATATTATTATTGGCGATGGCATTGAAGAGGGCCTTGTTGGCACTGCCATTCTGCGCTTTCACGATCTGCTGCAAGGTTGCATTTCTGATACCTCCCTGGGAGGACTGAGCCATCGCTGACGATGCCATCATCAACATAGCCCCGAAAAGGATTACATTCTTTCTCATTATTATTTTGGTTTTATTATTACTTACGTTTTATGGTACCATTGAGGGTACTGGCGTTATGATTTTTTGTGTTTTTATATCCATTCGGATGCAAAAATACGAAGAAAAAACCGAAAAAGGGAAATTATCGGGCGAAATATGGCAAGGATTGGCAAAAAAGCAGTATCTTTGCAAAGTTATTCATAAGAATGGATTCATGAATCAAGAAAAGTTTCATCTTTTAAGTAAGATAAAATACCCAAAAGACTTGCGACAGCTCAGCATCGACCAGTTGCCACAGGTTTGTCAAGAACTGAGAGAAGACATCATCGACGAGGTTTCCGTAAACCCCGGTCACTTTGCGTCTTCGCTTGGCGTGGTCGAGATTACTGTAGCCCTACATTATGTATTCGACACCCCTGAGGACCGCATCGTTTGGGATGTGGGACACCAGGCGTATGGTCATAAGATTCTGACTGGGCGACGTGACACCTTCTGCACCAACAGAAAGTTGCACGGCATCCGTCCGTTCCCTACTCCTCTGGAGAGTGAATACGACACCTTCGCTTGCGGTCATGCCAGCAACTCCATCTCGGCAGCCCTGGGCATGGCAGTCGCAGCCCGAAAGACGGGGCATGAAGACCGCCACGTGGTGGCTGTCATCGGCGATGGTGCCATGAGCGGTGGTCTTGCCTTCGAGGGATTGAACAATGTGTCGAGCACCCCTAACGACATGCTCATCATCCTCAATGACAATGACATGAGCATCGACCGTGCTGTGGGTGGCATGGAGAAATACCTGCTCAATCTCGACACCAACGAGACCTACAACAAGCTCCGTTTCAAGGCTTCACAGTGGCTCCACTCCAAGGGCTATCTCAATGATGACCGACGCAAGGGAATCATCCGACTCAACAACGCCCTGAAGTCTGCGCTCAGCCATCAACAGAACATCTTCGAGGGAATGAACATCCGATATTTCGGACCTTTCGACGGACATGACATCAAGGAAGTGGTGAGAGTGCTCAAGCAGTTGAAGAACATGAAGGGTCCGAAACTGCTCCACCTCCATACCACCAAGGGCAAGGGATATGAGCCTGCAGAGAAGAGTGCTACCATCTGGCATGCGCCAGGCAAATTCGACCCTGAGACTGGAGAGCGTATCGTCGCAGACTCCAGCAACCAGCCCCCTAAGTTCCAGGATGTCTTCGGCAACACCCTCCTAGAGTTGGCAGAGAAAAATCCTCACATCGTGGGTGTAACGCCAGCGATGCCAACGGGCTGTTCAATGAGCATCATGATGAAAGCCATGCCCGACAGAGTCTTCGATGTGGGTATCGCAGAAGGACACGCCGTCACCTTCTCCAGCGGAATGGCAAAAGATGGACTTCAACCTTTCTGCAACATCTACAGTTCGTTTGCGCAAAGAGCATACGACAACATCATACATGACATGGCACTGCTCAACCTACCTGTAGTGCTCTGTCTAGACCGTGCAGGACTGGTGGGTGAGGACGGACCGACCCATCATGGTGTGTTCGACCTTGCAGCCCTTCGTCCGATTCCGCATCTCACGATTGCATCACCGATGAACGAGCATGAGCTTCGCAATCTGATGTATTCCGCCCAAATGCCAGACCAAGGTTGCTACGTGATACGTTATCCTAGAGGCAATGGCGTGCTGGTAGATTGGAAGAATGAGATGGAAGAGATCAAGACCGGTACCGGCAGAAAGTTGCGTGATGGCAAGGATGTCGCCGTGCTGACTCTCGGTCCTATCGGTAACGATGCAGCCTTGGCGATAGAAGAGTTGGCAAGCTCTGCTGAGGATTCGTCAGAAGCGAAGTTGAGCGTTGCCCATTACGACATGCGATTCCTCAAGCCACTTGATGAGAACATTCTCCAGGAAGTGGCTGAGAAATTCTCACGCATCGTCACCATCGAGGACGGCGTGCGAATGGGCGGTTTCGGCTCTGCCGTGCTGGAATGGATGAGCGACCATGGCTACCATCCACAAGTGACGAGACTGGGCATACCTGACGACTTCATCGAGCATGGTAAGGTATCGGAGCTCAGAGAAATCGTCGGTTTGGACAAGATTTCTATCCAAAAGTCCATTCTAGGAGAATAAGAGAAAAGGAAACCTTTCGATGAAGTATAAAGACATTCAGTATAGATTAAGCTATTAAAGAAAGATAGAAATGAAAATCATCATTGCAGGCGCTTATGCCATTGGTACCCACCTGGCGCGATTGCTCTCCCGAAGCAAGGAGGACATCACGCTGATAGATGACAGCGAGGAACGACTCGCCAGCATCGGCTCCGACTACGACTTGCTCACGATGGTGGGTCAGCCTACAAGCCTGAAGATTCTGCGTGACGCCAATGTTGCCGACGCCGACCTGTTTATCTCGGTGACTCCCCTTGAGAGCAAGAACATCACCGCTTGCATCCTAGCTCATGAGCTGGGAGCCAAGCGAACGGTTGCCAAGGTGGATAATCCCGAATACATGGACCCACAAGCCCAGGAGTTCTTCAAGGACCTAGGCATCAACAAACTCATCTATCCTGAGATGTTGGCTGCCGTCGATATCAACAACGGACTGAAGATGAGTTGGGTGCGTCAGCGTTGGGATGTCCACGATGGTGCGCTCATCATGCTGGGCATCAAGTTGCGTGAGACTTGCGAGATACTCAACAAGCCACTCAAGGACATCAGCGGTCCCAACGACCCTTACCATGTGGTAGCCATCAAGCGTGGCGGCGAGACCATCATCCCTGGTGGTTACGACGAGTTGAAGCTCTACGACCTCGCCTACTTCATGACCACTCGCAACTATATCCCTTACATCCGCAAGATTGTGGGAAAGGAACATTATGTAGATGTGAAGAACGTGATGATCATGGGTGGCGGTCGCACTGCCGTGAGAGCGGTGAAGAAAATGCCAGAATACATGGAGTGCAAAATCATCGAAATCGACGAGAACCGCTGCGAGTATCTCAACGACATCCTTGATGACACCAAAGCCCTTATCATCCATGGTGATGGACGCGACATCCCATTGCTCAACGAGGAAGGCATCCGAAGTACTCAGGCTTTCGTGGCCCTGACAGGCAATGCCGAGACCAATATCCTCGCCTGTCTCACCGCCAAGCGACTGGGTGTGAGAAAGACCGTCGCCGTGGTCGAGAATGTCGATTACGTGAGCATGGCAGAGAGCCTGGACATCGGTACCATCATCAACAAGAAGGCGATAGCTGCCAGCTACATCTACCAGATGATGCTGGATGCCGACGTGATGAACGTGAGATTCCTCATGAACGCCAATGCCGATGTAGCCGAGTTTATCGCCAAAGAAGGTTCGAAGGTCACCAAGAAACCTGTGAAAGACCTAGGACTTCCTATCGGTGTAACCATCGGTGGACTGGTCAGAAAGAACGAAGGAATGCTGGTGTCAGGTAACACCCAGATAGAGCCAGGCGATTCCGTCATGGTATTCTGCCACAATATCAACATGAAGAAAATAGAGAAATATTTTATATGATCAATCATCAACTGATATGCAAGGTACTTGGACAGCTGCTTTTTCTCGAAGCAGTGCTTCTGATGGTATCTTTGGGTGTTTCCATAGGCTACCAGGAAGACGATGTCTTTGCATTCTTGGTCACCATATTCATCACCATCGGGGCAGGACTTGCCCTGAAATGGAGAGGTCACAACGCCGACAACTCCATGTCTCGCCGAGATGCCTATCTCGTGGTGTCATTGGCATGGATTGTCTTCAGTTTCTTTGGCACGTTCCCATTCTTGATCAGTGGATACATCCATAGTTTCACGGATGCCTACTTCGAGACGATGTCGGGATTCACGACCACGGGAGCCACCATCCTTGATGATGTGGAATGCTTCCCGCACGGCTTGCTTTTCTGGCGATCGCTCACCCAGTGGATAGGCGGTTTGGGTATCGTGTTCTTCACCATCGCCCTGCTGCCGTCGCTCGTAGGCGGACAGACCAAGGTGTTTGCCGCCGAGGCTACGGGTCCTATCAAGACCAAGCTGCATCCCCGTCTCTCCACTTCGGCAAAATGGATATGGAGTATCTATCTGATGCTCACCATCGCCTGCATCGTATCCTACTATGTGGCAGGGATGAATCTCTTCGACAGTTTCAACTATGCGATGACCACTACGGCTACGGGTGGTTTCTCTACCCATAATAGCAGTACCGAGTTCTTCCATTCTCCGGCGCTGGAATACATCTGTACGTTCTTCTGCTTCCTCTCGGGAGTGAACTTCACCCTGCTCTATGCGGCAGTCATCAAGTTCAAGATCAAGGATCTGTTCAAGAACTCAGAGTTCAAGTTCTATGTATTCTTTGTCACCACCTTCACCGCCTTCATCATGGTAGAGCTGATAGCCATGCGCAACTATGATGTGGAACATGCCTTCCGCAGTGCCGTCTTCCAGGTGGTATCCTTCATCACCACCACGGGATTATTTAACGACGATGCAGCCCTCTGGCCTCACGTTACCTGGGTGGTATTGGCAGCCTGCATGTTCTTCGGAGCCTGCTCGGGCAGTACGAGTGGAGGTTTGAAGGGTATCCGTGGCGTGATGCTGGTGAAAATGGTGAAGAACGAGTTCCGACAGATTCTGCACCCTAACGCCGTGCTGCCGCTGAAGATTGATGGTGTGAACGTGCCGATGCAGAAGCGGGTAACGCTGCTCGCCTTCCTCACTACCTATCTCATCATCTGCCTGGTCATCTCCTTCACGATGATAGCCATGGGCATCGACAACACCAATGCCATCACCATCACCCTGAGCTGTGTGGGCAATGTGGGACCTACCTTGGGTACAGAGATAGGACCAACGATGTCGTGGAGCGAACTGCCTGATGTGGCAAAATGGTTCTGCTCGCTGATGATGCTCATTGGACGTTTGGAGATATTCAGCGTGCTGGTCATCTTCACTCCTGCCTTTTGGAAAGAAAACTAAATCGCATAAAACATATATATATTATCAACTAATAATAAATTAAAGTCAACATGAAACCTTTAAAATTTCAACCACTATTGAAGTCCACCATTTGGGGTGGCAACAAGATTATCGCCTTCAAACACCTCGACATCCAGCAAGAGAACGTAGGCGAGAGTTGGGAAATCTCTGGCGTTCCTGGCAATGAGAGCATCGTTGCCGACGGCGAGATGAAGGGCAAGAGCCTCAACGAGGTTGTCGCCGAACTGAAGGAGAGCTTCCTCGGCGCCGACAACTACAAGCGTTTCGGCAATGAGTTCCCTTTGCTCATCAAGTTTATCGATGCCAACCGTGACCTTTCCATCCAGGTTCACCCTAACGATGAGATTGCCCACAAGCAAGGCAAGGAGCGTGGCAAGACCGAGATGTGGTATGCTCTTCCATGTGAGCCTAACGCTAAGCTTTACAATGGCTTGAAGATGCAGATTACTCCTGAGCAGTACAAGGAGATGGTGGAAAACGACACCATCACGGATGCCTTGGCTCAGTATAACGTAAAGGAAGACGACTGCTTCTTCATCCCAGCCGGTCGTATCCACGCCATCGGAACAGGTTGCTTCGTGGCAGAGATTCAGCAAACCAGCGACGTCACCTATCGCATCTACGACTTCAAGCGCAAGGACAAGGATGGCAACTATCGTCAGCTCCACACCAAGGAGGCTGCCGAGTGCATCGACTACACCGTCTTGGAGAACTATCGCCAGGAATACACTCCTGCCAAGAACCAAGGTGTGAGCATGGTGCAGTGCCCATTCTTCAACACTGCCGTCTATGATCTCGATGAGCCTATGACACTCGATTACTCCGAGTTGGACAGCTTCGTCATCCTCATCGGCTTGAAGGGTGAGGCTCAGATCACCGACAATGAGGGCAACGAGGTTACCTTGCAAGGCGGCGAGAGCATCGTCATCCCTGCATCAACCAAGACTTTGAAAGTTGAGGGAACATTGAAGTTCCTGGAAACTTACGTATAATTTAATTCATAATTAAGAATTCATAATTAAGAATTAATAATTAAGAATTAGACCTAACGAGATGAGTCTCGCTTACTAATTGTTGGGTGACAAGGCGCATCTCCCTTATCAAAAGGCACATTTCTTAATTATTTATTCTTAATTATTTATTATTCAAAAACTTCTCCACATCTCGCTGTATCTTCTGAAACTCTGGCGAGAACTGGTAGAAGGTATTCTTCTTCATCATCATCTTTACCTTGCCCAAGCTGTTCTCATAGCAAGCCATTTCGGTTCGAGCTTGCTCGGAATGGATGGCACGGTCACGGATTTCATTCTCACGCTCATTGCGAAGCGTGTCGCAGACGGTCTGTACGATAGGACTCACCACGATGTCGAAAAGATGATGCCCCTGTATATATAAATAGGTGTTATGCTCATGGATGCCCAAGCTACGCAAACGCTTAGCCTCTGCATCCAACGTTTCCTTGATTTTCGGGAAGCGGCGCTCCAACTGGAATACCTTCGCCCTCACCTTCTTGCTCAGATAGTCGATCGCCCACTTCGGGTCTTGGATTCGTACGGAAGGCAAGACCACCACCTTGTTGAACTCCGACATATCAAAGTGCATCGTCATCTTACGGCGACGCACGAAAGCAATATGCCAGACGAAGAGCGGCCATATCGTCTGGGAATAAGAATCCAGGAAACGCTCAAAATTGAAAAGATTATGGTCATTGAGCGTCACCATCACACAAGTTTCGTGCAATCCCTTGGCATAGCACTGATAGTTTTCGATGGCGTAGGCATAGGTGTGGAAGATGTAAGGACTCTCCAACATCTGTTTTGACATTTCGGTCTCGCCTTGCAGGATATAGTCGTAGTCGGCATCCACACAGGCTATCATGTCACGTCCCAAGCCCTTGAGCATATTGGAGATGGCAGCCTTCTTGCCACGATCCAAATGCTGGTTGCGAGAGGGAAGCATGATGTCAAACTCCATCTTCTCATTCTCAAAACGCCCCAGCACCGACCGCCAAAAGAAGACGTCATCATAGCTCTCGACGTATGCCACTATCTTACGCCGAGCCTTCTTCGAGGTCATCTTGTTGGCAGCCTCGAAGTATTGTGAGTTGATGTTATCGGTTAGTCGCTTTCCCATCATTTCCAGTAGGTTTTAACATACTAATAGATTCTTCACTCTTCGTTCTTCACTCGTCACTTAATTGTGATGTCATCCACCTCGGTCACACGGTCTGTCCAACCATTCATCACCACGGCAGGACTATGAGTTGTCATGATGATTTGGATGTTTGGATTGAGTTGCAACACCAAGTCGATGAGACGCTTCTGCCATTCAAAGTGAAGACTGATTTCCGGTTCGTCCATGAAGAGCACGTATGGCTGGTTGTCCTCCACCAGGACGGTGAGGAGGATGGCAAGGATTTGCTTCTCGCCTGCCGAGAGTTGATAAGGCAAGAGTTGCTCGTCCATCTGGTTGAAGCTAATCTCGTTGGCAGTGCGGATGATGGTCTTTCCAGTGTCCTTGAAAAGACTATCCACTATATCTTGGAAGAGTTTCTTGGGCTCGCTTAGGGTTTGTGCCTTTTGGGCAGCATCCGGCTCACCACCCTGGAGCACGGCGATGATACGATTGCCGATGTTTACCTGGTAATCGAGATACTTGCGCTGGAGTTGGAAGAGTTGCCAGTCGAGTTCGGTGACGAGCGACAAGTCAATCTTATTGATCATCTCCGCATTCATCAGCGGTCTATCCACAGAACGAATCACATCGAAGCGAATCCATTTAGCCTCCTCTGGCTCCACCTGTAGGTGAACGCCCTTGAGCAGATGGCTAGGAAATTCGCCTCCGGGTGCCAAACCTTTCACCACCTTATTTAATATAGTACTCTTACCCACACCGTTCACACCACTGAGGATGTTGACACGGCGGTCGAGGTTCCAAAGGATATGTTTGGTACCACTCCATAGAGAATCAATCTCTATCTGCTTGATATAGTCGGCATATTTCTGCATAGTCTTTCTCATTTTAAGGATTGACACGAGAAAAAGTTCCCGTTCTTTCGATTTTCTAACCGCAAATATAATCATTTTCCTCGAAAATTAGTACCTTTGCACCCGATTTTAAACATAAATAAGAAAAAAAGAAAAATAAATCAGAGAAAATGGATAACAAAAGACCTCTTATCGCCCACTTGTGCCTCTTCTGTTCTGGTGCCTTTTGGGGATTGATGGCTCCAGTAGGCAAGGATGCGATGATGCACGGCATCGACGGCATCGACCTCGTGAGCTTCCGTGTCTTGGGTGGTGCTATTCTTTTTTGGCTTACCTCCTTTTTCACCAAGAAAGAGAAAGTGCCTGTCAAAGACATCTTCTTGTTTGGCGCAGCGGGCATCTTCGCCCTTGTTTTCAACCAGTGTTCTTACACCATCGGCCTCAACATGACTTCGCCTAGCAACTCCAGTATCATGACTACCTCCATGCCTATCTTCGCCATGGTCCTCTCGTTCTTGATTCTGAAGGAGCCGATCACTTGGAAGAAACTCGTCGGCGTGCTGATGGGATGCGTGGGAGCCATCATCATCATCACGACCAGTGCCACTTCGGGCAATGCCAAGGTAGGCAACATCTGGGGCGACCTGCTCTGTATGTCGGCTCAGCTCTCCTTCGCCCTCTACTTGGCGCTCTTCAAGAACTTGCTGTCGAAATACTCACTCTTCACCATCAACAAGTGGATGTTCACCTGGGCCACCATCGTGATATGGCCATTCACCATCGGTCATGTGGGAGCCATCGACTTCGCCTCTGTTCCGATGAGCACTTGGTGGGAAGCTGGCTACGTCATCTTCTTCGGCACCTACTTGGGCTACATCTGCATGATGATCGGTCAGAAGACATTGCGCCCTACAGTCGTTTCGGTTTATAACTATGTGCAGCCTGTGGTATCGGTCAGCGTGAGCGTCATGGCTAGTCTTGCCGTTTTCAAGGGTATGCAAGCCTTCGCAGCCCTCCTCATCTTCTCCGGTGTTTGGCTCGTTGTCAAGAGTAAGTCGAAGAGAGACATGGAGAAAGAAGAACAAAAGCTAGCTAAGAGTGAAGCGTAAAGTTTAGCAAAAAAGTAGAATCTAAGTTTGCAAAGCTAGAAGATTAAAGTCAATGTAAGCTTTAACAACTGTTTCTGCCCCCATTTGTGACAACATTTCCGTCACAAATGGGGGTATTTCTTTGCATCGGATAAAGAAAACGCACTCAAATACTTGCTCATTCAAAGAATAATCCTTATCTTTGCCCACAAAATATAATGACAACAACTAACCCAAACATCATAAAGTATGAGAAAAATCCTAAGCCTTACAGTGGCTTGTCTCCTGACAAGCTGGATGTCTGCACAGACGGTTGCCAACATGGACAGCCTGAAAGCAGAGAAGAAATCAGTCGCCACTTCCATCAAACTTACAGGCAAGCTCACCACCGTGGCAAATTCTGATTTCCGACAGATGAGAGACCTCTGTTGGCAGTTGCGCCATGTCGATCTGAGTGCGTCGGATTGTCCTTCCATTCCGAAGAACGCCTTCCACTCTCGCCATCACTTGCAATCCATCATTTTGCCTGCCAATCTTCAGACGATTGGCTCACAAGCCTTCTTCGCTTGCGACAAACTACAATCTATCAGTTTGCCAAGCCTGGTAAAACAAGTGGGCAAAGCTGCTTTTTCGGGTTGCAAGAACTTGCAAGACATCACCATCAATGGCACACCCAAGATAGAAGACTTCGCTTTTGCCAACCTTCATTCGTTGAAGGTCATCACTTTGACTTCCAAGATTCCACCTCAGGCTAGCGCCTCCACTTTCTCAGGCATCAACCTCGGCGAATGTCGCCTTGTCGTACCGAAGGGAAGCGAGAAGGCATATCGAAAAGCTGAGGGATGGAAACTTTTCTATGGCATCAACAAACAGGCGAGAAAAGTTTGCAACCCAACCGACTGTCTGATTCCTGTTCCGATGAAGTTGACCGTAAACCAGAAGCAGGCTCCTCTCGAAGTGAATGGCATCTGGAGCATCAAGTCGGCTGATGGTTTGAGCAACGAACAAGAACATGCGCTCAGAATCTTGGGCGAGAGAATCGACAAGAGCAAGGTGAACAAATCGAAGAAGCTCACCCTCACCTTGGCATTGGACGAAAGCCTTGATGACCCAGAATCCTACACGCTCGACGTAAAGGCTAAGGAAGTTATCATCAAGGGAAAGACAGCCGCTGGTGTATTCTATGGTTTGATGACCTTCGACCAGTTGCTCCGTGGCGATGGTTCCAAGAAGTGCAGCGATGCCATCATGCAAGCCTCCGTATCCGATCAGCCACGCACGCATGTCAGAGAGTTGATGCTCGACCCAGTGCGAACCTTCATCCCATTCGACCAGCTCAAGGCATTCATCCCAGAGATGGCTCGCTACAAGTTCAATGCCGTGCATCTCCACCTCGTGGACGACCAAGGTTGGCGCATCGAGATCAAGAAATATCCTAGATTGACAGCCGAGGCAAGCAGCCGTTGGAACATGGACGACATGCTGATGCCTATCAAGGGCTATTACACCCAGGAGCAAATGAAGGAGTTTGTGGCATACGCAGCCAAATATCACATCCAAGTGATACCAGAGATAGAGATGCCTGGTCATGAGGTGGCAGCCATCAGCGTTTATCCAGAGCTTACCTGCCATGCCAAACAAGTACCTATCCGTACCACTTGCGGTGTGTCAGACGAACTTCTCTGTCCGGGCAACGAGTTCACCTACGAGTTCTTGGGCAATGTATTCAAGGAGTTGGCTGATATATTCCCTTCTCCTTATATCCACTTGGGTGGCGATGAGGCTGGCAATCCGGCACTCGACTGTTGGACCTCCTGTCCTAAGTGCCAGGCATTGAAGAAGAAGTTGGGTATCACCACCACCGATCGTTCCGAGAACTGGCGATTGCAGGGCTATCTCTTCGACCACATCATTGATATGCTCAAGACGAAGTACCACAAGACACCGATGTTCTGGTATGAGACCGACTTCAAGAAGATTCAGCCGGGCTGTATCACCTTCGCTTGGCGTGTCGGCCTGACGAAAGAAGCCCTCGACGCAGCCATCCGCAACAATGCCCGCGTCATGCTTTGTCCTGGCGAGCACTGCTATCTCGACTATCCGATGGCTAAGGGCGACATGCCTGAGGTCAACTGGGGTATGCCAACCACCACCCTCAAGAACACCTACGACCTCGACCCAAGCTGGGGCATGGGCGACGAATTTGAGAAGAACAACCTCTTCGGTGTGGCAGGAACTCTTTGGAGCGAGTGCATCAACACCCCTGAGCGCATCTACTACCAAGCATATCCTAGAGCCTTGGCACTTGCCGAGGTGGGATGGAGCCAAGGCAAGAATCGCTCTTGGAACGGTTTCCTCCATCGCTTGAAGCCAACGCTCAACGACATGATGAGAAGAGGCATCACCTTCTCGCTGGAGTATTGATTCTAATGGAAATATCTCCTCATTGGAGTATTGATATGGCACAAGGCTTTTCCTAGTTTCGGCTAAGAAAAGCCTTTTTTGATGCGAATACCACAAACGTGGTAGCCATAATGCCACTACTGTGCGATTTCCTACCCCAAAAAATCGCCGTATCTTTGCAGCGTCAATCAGAGATTAATAATTTAAAGAAAGGACATAGATTATGAGTACAGAAAAGAAACTTCGCTTTGAGACACTTCAGTTGCACGTAGGTCAAGAGAACCCTGATCCAGCTACCGACGCTCGTGCGGTGCCTATCTACCAGACCACCAGTTATGTGTTTCGCAACTCTCAGCACGCAGCCGATCGCTTCGGTCTTCGTGACGCAGGTAACATCTATGGTCGTTTGACCAACTCTACCCAGGGTGTATTCGAGGATCGTGTAGCAGCCCTCGAAGGTGGTGTAGCTGGCTTGGCAGTCGCTTCTGGTGCAGCAGCTGTAACATACGCTCTCCAGAACATCGTACAGAACGGCGACCACATCGTTGCAGCCGACAACCTCTATGGTGGTTCTTTCAACCTCATCACACATACACTCAGCACACAGGGCGTTACCAACACCATCGTTGACGTTCGCGACTTCGCTGCTGTCGAGGCTGCTATCCAGCCAAACACCAAGGTGCTCTACGCTGAGACCTTCGGCAATCCAAACTCTGACGTAACCGACATCGACAAGTTGGCAGAGATTGCCCATCGTCACAACATCCCATTGATTATCGACAATACATTTGGCACCCCATATTTGATTCGTCCTATCGAGCACGGAGCCGACATCGTAGTTCACTCAGCTACCAAGTTCATCGGCGGTCATGGTTCATCTCTCGGTGGTGTCATCGTAGATGGTGGTAAGTTCGACTGGAAGGCAAATGCCGACAAGTTCCCTACCCTCGCTAAGCCAGACCCATCTTATCATGGTGCTATCTTCGCCGACGTAGCAGGTCCAGCAGCCTTCGTAACTCGTATCCGTGCGGTCATCCTTCGTGATACAGGTGCTACCATCAGCCCATTCAACGCTTGGATTTTGCTCCAGGGCTTGGAGACATTGAGCCTCCGTGTAGAGCGCCACGTACAAAACGCATTGAAGATTGTGGAGTACTTGGAGAAGAATCCTAAGGTAGCCAAGGTAAATCACCCATCCGTACCTACCCATCCAGACCACGAGCTCTACAAGAAGCTCTATCCTAATGGTGCAGGTTCTATCTTCACCTTCGAGATCAAGGGCGGTCAGGAGCAGGCATGGGAGTTCATCGACCACTTGCGCATCTTCTCATTGCTCGCCAATGTGGCTGATGTGAAGTCACTCGTTATCCACCCAGCTACCACCACTCACTCTCAGATGAGTCCTGAGGAGTTGGAGCAGCAGCACATCTATCCTTCTACCATCCGCTTGAGCGTTGGTATCGAGAATATCGATGACTTGCTGGAGGCACTTGACGAAGCATTCACCTATGTAAAATAATTTAATTTAGAACGCTATGACAAAGATATATAAGCAGATTACCGACTTAATCGGTAAAACCCCTTTGGTGGAGCTGGGCAAGTACTCAGCCTCCAAAGGTTTGGAGAACCCAATCATCGCAAAGGTCGAGTTTTTCAACCCTGGCGGTAGTGTGAAAGACCGTATCGCATTCGCCATGATCGAGGATGCAGAGAAGAAAGGTCTCTTAAAACCAGGAGCCACCATCATCGAACCTACCAGTGGTAATACTGGCGTCGGTTTGGCATTGGTATCAGCCGTCAAGGGCTATCACCTCATCCTCACCATGCCTGAGACCATGAGTATCGAGCGTAGAAACTTGGTGAAGGCTTACGGCGCACAGGTGAAACTGACGAGTGGCAAGGATGGTATGCCAGGAGCCATCAAGGCAGCCGAGGAATTGAGAGATTCCATCCCGGGCTCAGTCATCTTGGAGCAGTTTGAGAATCCAGCCAACCCAGCCAAGCACTATGAGACCACGGGGCCTGAGATTTGGGCTGACACCGATGGCGAGGTTGACATCTTCGTTGCTGGTGTAGGTACGGGCGGTACGATTTCTGGTATCGGCAAGTACTTGAAGGAACAGAATCCTAACGTGAAGGTCATCGCCGTAGAACCTGCCACTTCTCCAGTATTGAATGGCGGTCAGAGCGGTCCTCACAAGATTCAGGGCATTGGCGCAGGCTTCATCCCTAAGACCTACTCTGCCGAGTACATCGACGAAGTGTATGATGTACAGAACGACGATGCCATCAAGGCAGGTCGTGAGTTGGCTCAGACCGAGGGGCTCTTAGTAGGTATCTCTTCAGGTGCCGCAGCCTTCGCTGCCACCGAGATAGCCAAACGTCCAGAAAACAAAGGTAAGAAGATTGTCGCTCTCTTGCCAGATACAGGTGAGCGTTATCTGAGTACAGTACTCTACGCTTTCGAGGAATATCCTCTGTAAAGCAATATGTCCTATCACTTTCCTCGCTTAGCAATAAGCGAGGGAATACTATTAAATCTAGCAATGGACTGTTTTGGCCCATCGCTAGATTTTCTCGTTTTCAATGTCAGTTTTTATAACTGTTTCTGCCCCCATGTGACAGCCTTTTAGCAAGAAACGTTCGAAATATTTGGCGGTATTGAATAGAAACATTAATCTATCTTAAATAATTGATTTAAAAAGCTGATGCACCATTTCAGTGCATCAGCTCATTCTTATGTCTTGCTCTATCCTGCAAGACCGACTTTTAGATTGATGGTTTCTATTTCTGAAGACCTTACTTGATGGCCTTCTCTGCCGCAGCCACAGCCTTGGCAACGCCCTTGTTGAGAGCCACTTGCGCCTTCTTCTTGGCTGCATCGGTCTTGGCATTCATCATGTTGTCGTAGAGCGTCCAGAGCTTCAACTTGGCGGTAGCCTCCTTGTATGCCTTGGTGTAGGCATTGGCGGTAGCCTCTGTGGCAGCCTCCTGCTCAGGAGTGGCATAAGCGTGACGATAGCCCTTCTCCTTATTCCACAAGCCACGAGTGAAGTCTGGGAACGTCACTGGAGAACAGTCGTTGTCAAGAGAGATGGCACTCAACTCGGCGATGGCACACCACTCTGCCAAGTCATACACATCCATGTCGAGTGGCAAACCGTTCTGCAAGCAGTAGATGAGACGGGCACACATGACGAAGTCCATGCCGCCATGACCGCCCACCTCCTTGGCGAGCTTGCCAAACTTCTTGAGTATCGGACTCTCATATTTCTCCTCCAAAGCCTTGCGCTGCTCATCTGGCATAAAGCTATGAGTAGATAAGTCATCCACCTTAGGTTGGTTGCCCGTAGCCTTCAACTGACTGGCATCGACTGCGTAGCCTTCCACAGGATACTTATTGGCAAATCCTCTCGTTCCCGTCAACTGATAGAGACGGTTGTAAGGCTGAGGATTCATCACGTCGTGCTGGAGTTCGATTACCTTCTCGCCCTCGGTGCGAATGAGCGTCGTGGTGTGGTCGCCATTGCGGAACTCGGTACAAGGCTTGCCCGTCTTCTTCTCCACGAGTTCCTTGCCGTGTACGCTCTTCGTGTCCATCGACACAAGCGTCTTCATGCGGTCGCCACGATGGATGTCGAGAGCCTGGGCTACAGGACCGAGACCATGGGTGGCATAGAGGTCGCCACGATTCTCCTTATTATATTTCAATCGCCAACCGAGCTGGTCAGGATCGGAGCCATTTGGATTCTTCCAATAGTAATCCCAGAAATCATCGAGATTGTGGATGTAAGCACCCTGGGCACGAAGAATCTCACCGAACACGCCATGCTGAGCCATGTTCAAAGTACGCATCTCAAACCAGTCGTAGCAGCAGTTTTCGAGAATCATACAGTTGAGTTGCTTCTGCTCAGCCAGATTGATGAGGTCCCAGCACTCCTGCAGGTTCATAGCCGAAGGCACCTCATCAGCCACGTTTTTGCCATTCTCCAAGGCACACTTTGCCACGATGGCATGGTGCTCCCAGTCGGTGGCGATATACACGAGGTCGATGTCCGGACGCTTGCACAGCGCCTCGTAGCCCTTCTCGCCATAATATACGGCGGCAGGAGCCAGTCCGTTCTTGCGCAGGCGCTCGTTCTGCTTCACTGCACGCTTCTCCTCATAGTCGCAGAGAGCCACCACCTGTACGCCAGGGATGAGACTGAAGTTCTCCACGGCACCCGGTCCACGCATTCCGAGACCCACGAGTCCGATGCGCACCACCTTCTTCTTTGGCAGTGCCAAGCCGAGCACATCCTTCTGGCCCTCAGGTCTTTGAGGAGTCTCAATGACGATTTTGCCCTTGTTCCAGTGCCACTTGGTGGTAGGCGAGAGCGACTGTGCGTTTGCCGACTGGAAGCCCAGGGAGAGCATGGCGGCAAAGGCGAGACTGAAAAGCTTTAACTTCTTCATAGATTGTTGTTTTTTATTCCAGTTTTACACTTGTGAAAGCTCAGTTATTATATAATGTTACAAAAATAAACATTTTTTCCGAGCCATCCATCATCTTTCATGTTAAAAGTTCTTGGATGAAGCCAAATACCCAACACAAGTGGTGACGTTCATCTGCTGAACGTCACCTCTCATGACTGAAACTGCCCCTATCTCACAAAGGATTCCTTGCGGAAGAGAGTCTTGACGCTCACTCGGTCGTACAGGAGATAGCCACGCTTCATCCACGTCTTGATCATCTCGCGAGTGCCGGCGATGTCCATGCCGTTGTCGATGCGAGCCGACTCGACCTGTCCCCAAGTAAACTCATCGGGCAACTGCTGGAGCAGGTTCTTCGGTCCTCGCTCTCCGATGCGATTCGCCTCCTCCAGTTGCTCTTTCGCCAAGTCGTAGAAGAATCTCATCTTGCACCAAAGGTCATAGTGGAGCGACCATCGGATGAACTCGTCCATCTCCGCCTCCCACTTGCATCCATTAGCCACGTAGAGCACGCACGCCTTCAGGTAAGCGATGACCAGGGCACGGAAGGTGAAGTTCTCGTAGATGCGGTCTTGCGAGAGGATAGCTATGTCGCGGCACTCCTCTGTCAACTGCTCCAGCAGTCGGGTTGCCTCAGGGCACTCCACCCGTTGGTCTCTCACCTTGCAGAGGTGCTGGATGTAAGGGCGCAACTGCTCGTCAAACGTCTCGTCGTAGGTGCCAAACTGTGGGATGGAGGCACCTATCACTCGTTGTGGGATGGTACAGAAGTTGATGCCCATGAAAGTTGCAAGCACCGATTGGAGGTAGGAGATATAGAACATCCAATGACAATGGGGGCAGTATCACATATTTCTCAGAAGTCCACTTTACACATTTTTCTATACAAGATAATATAGTATATTATTCTATTTATATATAC
>ULUS01002305.1_pt1 | contig 23483 bp, 15 predicted proteins | sample 1958761 | NCBI WGS metagenome assembly ULUS01 (sample SAMEA4835767, study PRJEB28245) | human gut metagenome | biome: gut microbiome; material: fecal sample | place: Denmark | collected 2008
GTTTAGAAAGATAGGCTGCACTTCATAATAATTAGCAAAAAAAACAACGACATACAACTATGGAATACAATTTCAGAGAAATCGAGAAGAAATGGCACCAACAGTGGGTAAAGGATAACACCTACAAGGTGACCGAGGACCCCAACAAGCAGAAATTTTATGTGCTCAACATGTTCCCCTACCCTTCGGGAGCCGGACTTCATGTGGGACACCCGCTCGGCTACATCGCCAGCGACATATACGCGCGTTTCAAGCGCCTGAACGGATTCAACGTTCTAAACCCCATGGGCTACGATGCCTACGGTCTGCCCGCTGAGCAGTATGCCATACAGACAGGACAGCACCCTGAGGTAACAACCGTGGCCAACATCAACCGCTACCGCGAGCAGCTCGACAAGATCGGATTCTCGTTCGACTGGAGCCGCGAGGTGCGCACCTGCGACCCTAAATATTATCACTGGACACAGTGGGCCTTTGAGAAGATGTTCAAGTCGTTCTTCTGCAACTCTTGCCAGAAGGCGCAGCCCATAGAGAAGCTCATCAAACATTTCGAGCAGAAGGGCACCGAGGGTCTGGACGTGGCCCAGAGCGAACCGCTCGAGTTTACGGCTGACCAGTGGCGCGACATGAGCGAGGTAGAGAAGGAGCAGACGCTCATGAACTATCGCATAGCCTACCTTGGCGAGACAATGGTCAACTGGTGCGCCGGTCTGGGTACCGTGCTGGCCAACGACGAGGTGGTGAACGGCGTGAGCGAGCGTGGCGGCTACCCCGTGGTGCAGAAGAAGATGCGCCAGTGGTGCCTGCGCACAAGTGCCTACTCGCAGCGCCTGCTCGACGGTCTTGACACAATCGACTGGAGCGACTCTATAAAGGAGACACAGAAAAACTGGATCGGACGCTCTGAAGGAACAGAGATGCAGTTTGCAGTGAAAGACAGCGACATCAAGTTCACCATCTTCACCACCCGTGCCGACACCATCTTCGGCGTGACCTTCATGGTTCTCGCACCTGAGAGCGAGCTCGTGGAGCAGCTCACCACACCCGAGCAGAAGGCTGCTGTTGACGAGTATCTGGCTTATGTGAAGAAGCGCACAGAGCTCGACCGCATGGCAAACCACTCGGTCACAGGCGTGTTCTCAGGCTCTTACGCCGTGAACCCCTTCACGGGCGACAGCATACCGGTGTGGATCTCTGAGTATGTTCTCGCCGGCTACGGCACAGGAGCCATCATGGCTGTGCCTGCCCACGACTCGCGCGACTATGCCTTCGCGCGCCATTTCAACCTACCCATCATACCTCTCATCGAGGGTGCCGACGTGAGCGAGGAGAGCTTCGACGCCAAGGACGGCATCGTCATGAACTCGCCCGCTGATGGCAAACAGACGCTCGACGGCTTCTCTCTCAACGGTCTGACCGTGAAAGAAGCCATCGCTGCAACGAAGAAGTTTGTTACGGAGAAGGGCCTCGGCCGCGTGAAGGTCAACTACCGTCTGCGCGACGCCATCTTCTCGCGCCAGCGCTACTGGGGCGAGCCGTTCCCCGTCTATTATAAGGACGGCATGCCACAGATGCTCCCCGAGGAATGTCTGCCGCTGGAGCTGCCCGAGATCGAGACCTACAAGCCCACCGAGACCGGCGAACCGCCATTGGGACGCGCCAAGATGTGGGCATGGGACGTGGAGAAGCGCCAGGTCGTTGACAAGGCACTGGTCGACAACAAGACCGTATTCCCGCTGGAGCTGAACACCATGCCGGGCTTCGCCGGCTCATCGGCCTACTATCTGCGCTACATGGACCCCAACGACGACACGGCGCTGGTGTCGAAAGCTGCCGATGAATACTGGCAGAACGTAGACCTCTATGTCGGTGGCTGCGAGCACGCCACAGGCCACCTTATCTATTCGCGCTTCTGGAACAAGGTGCTCTTCGACCTCGGCGTGAGCTGCAAGGAGGAGCCGTTCCAGAAACTCGTCAACCAGGGCATGATCCAGGGACGAAGCAACTTCGTGTTCCGCATAAACAACGACGACCACTCCAAGGCACCCGTGTTCGTGAGCCTCGGTCTCAAGGACCAGTATGACACCACCCCCATCCACGTCGACGTGAACATCGTGTCGGCCGACGTGCTCGACATCGAGGCGTTCAAGAAATGGCGTCCCGAGTATGAGAACGCCGAGTTTATACTGGAGGACGGCAAGTATATCTGCGACGCTGCTGTGGAAAAGATGTCGAAGTCGATGTTCAACGTCGTGAACCCCGACATGATCGTGGAGCGTTACGGCGCCGACACCCTGCGCCTGTATGAGATGTTCCTCGGTCCCGTGGAGCAGAGCAAACCGTGGGACACCAACGGCATCGACGGCTGCCACCGCTTCCTGAAGAAGTTCTGGGGCCTCTATTACGACAACCGCTCCGACAACATGCTCGTCAACAACGACGAGCCGTCAAAGGACAGCATGAAGAGCCTGCACAAGCTCATCAAGAAGGTGACCGACGACATCGAGAAATTCTCTTACAACACCTCGATCTCGGCATTCATGATTGCCGTGAGCGAACTGCAACAGCAGAAGTGCCACTCAAAGGCTGTGCTTGAGCCGCTCGCTGTGCTCATTGCGCCCTTCGCTCCCCACGTTGCCGAGGAGCTGTGGCACACCATGGGCCACGACACCACGGTCTGCGACGCACAGTGGCCCGAGTTTAACCCCGCCTTCCTCGTAGAGAGCGAGATGCAGCTCACCGTGTCGTTCAACGGCAAGGCACGCTTCCAGAAGAAGTTCCCTGCCGACGCCAAGAACGACGACATACAGGCTGCCGTGCTCGCCGACGAGCAGAGCCAGAAATATCTCGACGGCAAGCAGGTCATCAAGGTGATCGTCGTGCCGAAGAAGATCGTGAACGTGGTGGTTAAGTAGAAATCACGGTTTGGCGTGCCTGCGAACGGACACGCCAAACCACATAAAAAGAAAACTATGCAACTGTTAAAAAACAAAGCTGTGTGGAACGAGGTTAACGATTACTTTTTCATAACCCTCGGACTCCTGCTTTACACCTTCGGATGGACAGTGTTCATGCTGCCCTACCAGATCGTGACGGGAGGCGTGACCGGTATCGCCGCCATCGTGTTCTATGCTACGGGGCTGCCTATCTCGCTAACCTACTTTGTCATCAACTTTGTGCTCCTCATAGCGGCGTTGAAGATATTGGGTCTGAAATTCATGATCAAGACCGTCTACGCCATCTTCATGCTGTCCTTCTGTCTCTATGTCGCGCAAAACATCATGACCTCAAGCGACGGCCAGCTCATTCGCGTGCTCGGCGAGAACAACACGTTCATGTCGCTCGTCATAGGCTGCTGCCTCACAGGCACCTCGCTCGCCATCGTGTTCCTGCACAACGGTTCAACGGGAGGCACCGACATTGTGGCTGCCATCGTGAACAAATATCACAACCTGTCGCTCGGCACCGTGCTCATCTTTGTCGACATCCTCATCATCGGCTCGTCGTTCCCCGTGTTCGGCGAAAAATATGGCTATGAGATGGGTCTGCGCATCATGGTGACAGGTCTCTGCGCCATGATGATCGAGAACTTTGTGCTCGACTATGTGATGAACGCCCGACGCGAGTCGGTGCAGTTTCTCATCTTCTCGCGCAAATATGACGAGATTGCCTATGCCATAGGCACAAAGCTCGACCACGGTGTGACCATTCTCGACGGCCACGGCTGGTACACAGGCAACGAGGTGAAGGTGCTCTGCATCCTGGCACGCAAGAACGAGAGTGCCGGCATCTTCCGTATGATAAAGATCATCGACCCCAACGCCTTCGTGAGCCAAAGCGCTGTCATCGGCGTCTACGGCGAGGGCTTCGACCGCATAAAGGTGAAGGTCACCGACAAGCACACCGAGGACCTGCAACGACACCTGAAGATGCAGGAGAAGCTGGAGGCTTACAGGGCAAAGATGGAAAGCCAAAAGACGGAAGAAGCCAAGGGCGAGAGCTAAGGAGCGAAAGCTTCTTAAAATTTAATTGAACTTTCGCATGTAAATAATTCGCATGTAAATAAATCGCATATAAATAAAAAAAACATATCAGATAGTTACAAGCTTAAATGGCCGCTAACCATGCGAATAAGCTTTTTTGCGCTTCGCGCTTTTTTTAAACATTAATTATCATTAATGACCCATTAATTATCATCAATACGCGCTTCGCGCGGAAAAAATTAATATTCAATTAATGATAATTAATGTTTAAGAAAAAACACGAGCGAGAAGCGAAATGTAAATATTAAACGTTTGTGAAAGTTCTGAAAACCTAAGCCATGGGCTGAGCTCCAAAAGCAAAAAGCCCAAGCACAAAGCAAAAGAAGAGAAGATGAAAAAGATTGTATTTGCAACCAACAACCTCCACAAACTGGAGGAGATACGCCAGATCCTCGGCAGCAGCATGGAGGTGGTGTCGCTTGCCGACATAGGCTGCCATGCCGACATACCCGAGACCGCCGACACGCTGGAGGGCAACGCCCTGCAGAAGGCACAATATGTGTGGGACCATTACCACATGAGCGTCTTTGCCGACGACACGGGCCTGGAGGTCGACGCCCTCGACGGAGCACCCGGCGTTCACAGCGCACGCTACGCCGAAGGCACTGACCACAACTCGGAGGCAAACATGGAGAAGCTTCTGCGCGAGCTCAACGGCAAGACCTCGCGCACAGCACACTTCCGCACCGTCATAGCCCTGCTGCTGGCAGAGGATGGCAACGAGGCAGAAGCAGCCAAAGATGAAGAAGCGGCCAACAGCGCAGAAGCCGCCAAACCCCCCTGCACCACACCCAAGGAGCACCTCTTCGAGGGGCGTGTCGACGGCACCATTGCCACCGAGAAGCGCGGCACAGCAGGCTTTGGCTATGACCCCTTGTTTGTGCCCGACGGCTACGACCAGTCGTTTGCACAGCTGGGAATAGACATCAAGAACACCATCTCCCACCGTGCGCGGGCCGTGGAGAAGCTCTGCTGCTTCCTCAAGCAAACGGACAGTAAAGAGCTGTAAAGAACAGTAAAAGAGCTGTAAAGAGTAATAAGCATTGAATTTTCGCAAGCGGAAGTTCAATAGACAATAACAACAAAAGAAGACGAAGGAACATGCGAAAGGCAATTTTGTCACTGTTTTTGGTCTTGGCTGCCGTGGCGTTGACCACGCAGAAGGCATGCGCCGCTACCATAGGGTCGTGGAAGAACATGCTGTCTTATTCGACCATAACACAAATCGAGTCGACAGACAGCAAGGTCTATGTGCTCGCGTCGGGAGGTCTGTTTTCGTACAACCCCACTGACGGCGAGGTGCAGACCTATGACAAGACAACCGGACTGAGCGACTGTGGCATTGCGCACATAAGATGGTGCCCGGCGGCGAAACGGCTGATGGTGCTCTATGACAACGGCAACATAGACCTCATCTGTGCCGACGGCTCCGTCATAAACCTGCCCGACTATTACAACAAGACGCTCACCGAGAGCAAGACGGTGAACCTGCTCACCGTGCAGGGCAAGTATGTGTTCATGTGTACCGCCTTCGGCGTGGTCAAGGTGAACGTCGCCAATGCCGAGATTGCAGACACCTACAGCCTGGCGCTCAGCATCAACGATGTGGCAGCCACGTCGAAGAACATGTTTGCAGCCACCAACCAGGGGCTCTACAGCGCACCGCTCACAGCCAACCTCAGCGACAAGAACGAGTGGAAGAAGCTGTCGGGACGCGCCTACAAGAACCTGTTCTGCCTCAACGACAAGCTCTACGGCACAAACAACGGATACCTCGACGCCATAAGCGCCGACGGCTCTTACAGGAAGATCTACGACACATGGAGCAACAAGATGCTGAAGTTTGCTGACCATGTGCTGCTCTTCGGCACAAGACACGCCTACCTTTTTGACACGTCAGAGGCCGTGACAACCATCCCCAACACGTTCCTTGTTTTCGGCTATAACAGCTCTACCCGCACCTTCTGGGTGGCCGACAACGACACCGATGCCACATACACGGGCAAGCTGGCAAGCGTCACCTTTGAGAACAACAACCTCACGGAGCCTGTCTATGGCGTGAGAGGCATAACGCCCGACGGACCGCTCACCAACAATTTCTTCTATATGACCCTGTCGCAAGGCAAGCTCATGGCGGTGCAAGGCTATGGCAACCCGGGCGACGTGATGGTCTATGACGGCACCACATGGTCGGCATTCGACAACAGTTTCGCCTCAACGCTCGGCCATGTCTACAGGTCACATTATTGCGTAGCCACAGACCCCCTCAACCCGAGCCGCACACTGGTCTCGGGCCACACCGGCCTTTACGAGTTTATCGACGGAAAGTTTTCGCGACATTGGAACATGAACAACAGTGCGTTGCGACCGGCAGTCGGCGTGAAAGAAGAATCATACCTCAACAACACCCTCGTGCGTGGCATCTGCTTCGGAAGCGACGGCACAGCCTGGATCACGAACCCGCAGAGCGCCACGACATCGGTCTTCTCGATAGCACCCGACGGCACATGGACCTCACACCACCAGGCGCTGTTCACCTACAACTTCGAGTGTTCGCTTCACGGACTGGGCCAGATGTTCTTCGACCACAACGGCCTACTGTGGTTCACCAACAACAACTGGATACAGCCCGCCTTGTTGTGCTATGACACCGCCACCAAGGCCCTGAAACGCTACACCTCGTTCATAAACCAAGACTTCACACCGCTCTCGCCGCTCTTCTATGTGCGCTGCGCCGTGGAAGATGCCGACCACAACATCTGGATAGGCACCGACGTGGGACCGGCTATGCTCACTGCCTCGACCTTGGCTTCGGGCGGCGACACGTTCACACAGGTCAAGGTGCCACGCAACGACGGCACAAACCTCGCCGACTATCTGCTCTCGGGCCTGGACATAAACCAGATCATCGTTGACGGCGCAAACCGCAAGTGGTTCGCGACAAACACCAACGGCCTGTACCTCATCGATAGCGACAATATAACGCAGCTGCATCATTTCACGACGGAGAACTCGCCGCTGCCAAGCAACGAGATCCTGTCGTTGGCGCTTGACAACACCACGGGCGAGCTGTTCATAGGCACCTCGGCAGGCCTCTGCTCTTACATGACCGACTCGTCACAGCCCAGCGACAAGATGACGAAAGACAACGTCTATGCCTACCCCAACCCCATGAGTCCCGACTACCATGGCCTCATCACCGTCGTGGGCCTCACGCTTAACGCCGACGTGAAGATCGTGACAGCCAACGGCGCCCTCGTGGCAGAGGGACGGAGCAACGGCGGCACCTTCACATGGGACGGCTGCGACAAGCAAGGACGGCGCGTGGCAAGCGGCGTCTACATGGTGCAGACGGCAACGGGCGACGGCGGCAAAGGCACGGTGTGCAAGATTGCGGTCGTGAACTGATCTTAAAAAGAGCTTACAGCTCATCGCGGTTCATCGCGGTTCATCACAGCTCATCACGGTTCATCGCAGCTCATCGCAGCTTCATCGCAGCTCATCGCAGCTCAATAAAGCTCAATCATTAACAGTAAAACATCATTCTGAGAAATTGAAGATCTTTTTTAACCATAAGGAAGAAGTGTGGAACTCGTGGTCACACGGAGCGGGAATAATCTTGGGACTCGTCATAGGCACGGTGTTCCTCGTGTGGTGCGGATGGGCACGCAACGGATGGGCCACAGCAGGCATCATCCTCTACCTCTTCGGCATGCTCTGCTCTTATGTGGCTTCGACAGTGTATCATGCCATCAGCGCCTGGTCGCCATGGAAGGAGAGGTTGCGCAAGTGGGACCACGCCGCCATCTACTGGCACATCGCGGGCTCCTACTCGCCCATCACGCTCATCGCCATGCGCGAATATGGCTATTGGGGCTGGGCACTCTTCATCTTCATCTGGCTCGCCGCCATCGCGGGCACGATAAAGAGCTTCTGTGGCCTGAAGAGTCACAGTCGCGTAGAGACCGTGTGTTTCGTGGTCATGGGCCTCAGTGTGCTCGTGGCCTTCGGACCGCTTGTCCACTGTGTCAACACCACCGCCGTGGCGTGGATCATCGCCGAGGGTGTGAGCTACATCACGGGCGCCGTGTTCTACAGCCTTAACAAGAAGCGGTTCATGCACACCGTCTTCCATTTCTTCGTGCTCCTCGGCTCGGTGTGCCACATCGTGGCGGTGTGGGATATATTGATGAGGTATCTTTAAAGCCCCACCCCCGCGCCACCTTCGGCGGCTTCCCCCTCCCCGTAGGAGAGGGGAGTGAATAGCCAGGGCTATTGAAAGCCCCACCCCCACGCCGCTTCGCGGCTTGCCCCTCCCCTTATGGAGGGGAGTGATTAGCTAAGGCTATAGGATTCTTCACTCTTCACTTTCCAAGGCTATTGAATTCTTCACTCTTCGTTCTTCACTCTTCACTTAATAAGCTTTTCCCTTAATTAAATGAGTTCACTAAAAGAAAAAACTGCAAAAGGTCTGTTCTGGGGCGGCATGAACAACATGGTGCAACAGATCGTGGGGCTGGCGTTCGGCATTGTGCTCGGACGACTGCTCTCACCTTACGACTATGGCATGATGGCAATGATCAGCGTGTTCTCGCTCGTTGCCACAGCCCTGCAAGACAGCGGTTTCAAGGTGGCTCTCACAAACCAGGAAAAACCTACCGATGCCGACTATAACTCGGTGTTCTGGTTCAACATCATCATGGGCCTTGCCATGTATGCAATGCTCTTTGCTGCCGCTCCCCTCATAGCACATTATTATAATACACCCAAGGTGGTGCCGCTCTGCCGTCTGGCGTTCCTCAGCATCGTCATAGCATCGCTGGGCACGGCACAGTCGGCCTGGCTCTTCAAGAACCTCAGGGCTAAGCAGCAGGCCAAGGCGTCAATGGCGGCGGTACTCGTGTCGAGCTGCGTGGGAGCGGGCATGGCGTTTGCAGGCATGGCCTACTGGTCTCTGGCAACGCAAGGCCTGGTCTATGTGGGCCTCAACACGTTGCTGCAATGGCACTACTCGCCTTGGCGACCCTCCCTCCACGGCATAACGTTCGCTCCCGTGAGACGGATGTTCCGCTTCTCTTGCAAAATTCTCGCAACGACCATCACGACGCACGTCAACAACAACGTGCTCAACATAATGCTCGGACATTATTTCACGCCACAAGACGCAGGCAACTATAACCAGGCATACCAGTGGAACTTCAAGTGCTTCTCGCTCGTCCAGAACATGGTGTCGCAGGTGGCGCAGCCCGTGCTCGTGGACCTGCGCAACGACAGTGAGCGGCAGCTTGCCGCCATGCGCAAGCTCATGCGCTTCACGGCGTTCATCTCCTTCCCCCTACTCCTGGGCTTCGGCATGGTGGCACGCGAGTTTATTGTGCTCGCCATAACCGAACGGTGGCTCGCCAGCGCCCTGCTCATACAGATGCTCTGTGTGAGCGGAGCCTTCATGCCGCTCAACACGCTGCTCTCCAACGCCATCATAAGCAAGGGACAGAGCGGCACCTTCTTCCGTGCCACGCTGGCACTAGGGCTGCTCAGCATCGTCCTCATGGCGGTCATCTGGCCGTGGGGCATACGCGCCATGGTGGCTGCCTATGTGAGCCTCAACGTGGCATGGACCTTCGTGTGGCATTGGCTCGTGCGACGCGCCACAGGCTACCGTCTGCGCCATTTCCTTGCCGACACCATGCCCTTCGCGCTCGCCGCCACCGCCGTCATGACAGTCACGGGGCTCGTCACAGCCCCCATCTCTTCGCTGTGGCTTCTGCTCGCCGCCCGTGTGGTCCTCGCTGTCGTGCTCTATTATGCCGTCATGCGGGTGGCAAAGGTGAAGATTCTTGACGAGTGTGTCAGTTTTATCCTTAAAAGGAAATCCTCTGGAAAAGATTAGAAAAACATACGGATATGAAGAAAGACATCAGCGATAACAACAACTGCTGCAACAGCAGCAACGGCAGCACCACCGCCCGCCCCTCGGTGGCTGTGGTGATGTGTACCTATAACGGCGAGAAGTTTCTGCGCGAACAGCTCGACTCTATCTTAGACCAGACCTACCCCATAAGCGAGATCATCATTCAAGACGACCGCTCGACAGACGGAACGGTGGCGCTGCTAAGACAGTATGAAGAGCGTCATCCCAACATCCATGTGTTCGTGAACGAGCAAAACCTCGGCTTCAACCTCAACTTCAAGACGGCGTGCATGCGACCGACAACCGACCTCATTGCCATCAGCGACCAAGACGACGTGTGGTTCAAGGACAAGATTAAGCGCCAGGTGGCTGCCATGGGAGAGAACAACATCTGCTGCTCCACCTATCTGCGCGGACGGTCTATGGAGACCTCCCACAAGGTGGGCATGCAATATTCCTTGCCTGCCCTCCTCTTCACCAGCAGCATTGCAGGACACAGCATGCTCATGCGCCGCGACTTTCTGCAACGCGACGTGGTGTGGATGCCACATTTCTTCTACGACTGGAGCATCGCCGTCAACGCCTATTTCTACGGCTCACGCTCCGTGACACGCATTGAGGAGCCGCTCGACTGGCACCGCTCACACGATGGCGAGGCAGCCCTGAAACAGAGTCTGGCGGTCATGCCGGCCTTGAAGAAGCGCCCCACATGGCAACCTTACGTCAAGGGTCTGAAAGCCTATCGCCAGCTACAGAAGAAACCGCAGTGGAACCAGTTCTACGCTTACATCAACAGCTGCACGCACGGCATCGACGACCCGCAGTTTCGTCTTGCCCACCGTCTGTCTGCTCTCATGCTGCGCCGCGACACCCTGTCGCTGCTCCGCCTCATGTGGCTCTGCATGCGCCACCGCCGCACCGTCTACCGCAAGCCCTCAAGCACCAAAGGCCTGATGGGACGTGTCCACGGTTTCTTCTTCCCCTTCATCTTCGCATATCGCCTCACCGCCTTTGATCTGTAGGATTGCTGGGAGGAAGATGGAAAACCGAGCTTTCTCAAACACATAACAATCGCAATATCATACAGTTACATGCTTGAGCAGCATCTATTATGTGAATAACGGAACGATAATATTGCGCTTCGCGCGGTTTTTTAAACATTAATTATCATTAATTGAACATTAATGAACATTAATGAACATTAATGAACATCAATAATTCGCGCTTCGCGCGTATTAATGGTAATTAATGGGTCATTAATGATAATTAATGTTTAAAAAACCGCGCGAAGCGCAAAAAAAACAACATTACTTTATCATTACAGAGAAAAATTATCGGCAGAAAAAACTTGTAATGTCAAAAAAATTTTGTTTATTTGCAAAAGGATATCCACAATTGTGGAAAACCGACGAAACTATTGATTATTAACGTAACAACATACCGCTATGGCAAAAGGAAAGAAAGCAGGCAAGCGCCTCGGAAAGAAACAGGTGTCGGAAAAACTGGTCGAGTTTTTCACACAACGCGGTGAACGGCCGGCATCGTTCAAAGAGATATTCCGCACGCTGCATCTTGACACGCACCCCCTGAAAATGCTCGCCATCGACCTCATGGAGGAGATGGCATGGGACGACTTTCTCTCGAAGGTCAGCGACAACTCGTATCGTCTCAACAACAACGGACAGATCATGGAGGGACGGTTCCAACGCAAACCCAACGGCAAGAACACCTTCACACCCGACGACGGCTCGACACCCCTCTTCGTGGCGGAGCGCAACTCGATGTCGGCGCTCAGCGGTGACCGCGTGAAGGTGTCGGTCATGGCGCGACGACAGAACCACATAAAGGAGGCACAGGTCATAGAGGTGCTGGAACACGCCAAAGACACGTTCGTGGGCAAGCTGCGCGTGGAGAAGGAGCTGGCGTTTCTCGTGACACCGGGATCGCTCTACACCAGCGACATCATAATACCCAAGAAGAAGCTGAAGGGCGGAAAGACGGGCGACAAGGCGGTGGTAAAGATCACACAGTGGCCCGACTCTGACCACAAGAACATCATGGGCGAGGTCGTCGACGTGCTCGGACCGACAGGCGACAACGATGTGGAGATGAACACCATCCTCGCACAATATGGCCTGCCTTACAAGTATCCGAAGAACGTGGAGGAGGCCGCCGACAAGATCACCGGCGAGATCACGCCTGAGGACGAGGCTGAACGCGAAGATTTCCGCCCGACGTTCACCTGCACCATAGACCCGCACGACGCCAAAGACTTTGACGACGCCCTGTCCATAAAGCAGCTGGGCAAGGGCCTGTGGGAGGTCGGTGTACACATTGCCGACGTGAGCCACTATGTGAAGGAAGGCTCCATCATTGACCGCGAGGCGGTGAAACGTGCCACGAGCATATATCTCGTCGACAGGACCATACCCATGCTGCCCGAGCGCCTCTGCAACTTTATCTGCTCTCTGCGACCCGATGAAGACAAGCTCGCCTTCAGCGTGGTCTTCAACCTCAACGACGATGCTGAGGTTAAAGACTTCCGCATCGTGCACACCATCATACGCTCCAACCGCCGCTACTGCTACGAGGAGGTGCAGGAGCTGCTGGAGCAGAACGGCGTGGTCGACGGCACAGGACAGCCCGCACCCGCTCCCGGACCCAAGGGCTACAAGGGCGAGAACGCCGACCTGCTCATACAGCTCGACCGCCTGGCAAAGAAGCTGCGCGAACAGAGGTTCAAGAACGGAGCGGTGAAGTTTGACCGCGAGGAGCTGCGCTTCGACATCGACGAGAAGGGGCACCCCACGCGCTGCTACTTCAAACGCTCAAAAGACGCCAACAAGCTCATCGAGGAGTTTATGCTGCTCGCCAACCGCACCGTGGCAGAGAGCGTGGGCAAGGTGAAGAAGGGCAAGACGGCAAAGACGCTGCCCTATCGTGTGCACGACAACCCCGACCCGCAGAAGCTCGAGACGCTGCGCGAGTTTGTGGTCAAGTTCGGCTACAAGATGAAGACGCAAGGCACAAAGGGAGCCACGGCACGCGCGCTGAACAAGCTCATGGACGCGTGTGAGGGCAAACCCGAGGGCAACGTCATACAGCTCGTGGCGCTGAGGGCCATGATGAAAGCAAAATACAGCATTCACAACATCGGCCACTTCGGTCTGGCGTTCGACTATTACACCCACTTCACATCGCCCATACGCCGTTACCCCGACACCATGGTGCACCGACTCATCACGCGCTATCAGCAGGGAGGACGGTCTGCCAACAAGGACCACTATGAGGAGCTGTGTGAACACTGCAGCGACATGGAGCAGGTGGCAGCCAACGCTGAGCGCGACTCTATAAAATATAAGATGGTAGAGTTTATGGGCGACCACCTCGGCGAGGAGTTTGATGCCCACATCTCCGGCATACAGTCGTTCGGCATCTACTGCGAGATCGACGAGAACCACTGTGAGGGTATGGTGCCCATGCGCGACCTCGACGACGACTATTACGATTTTGACGAGCGCAACTACTGTCTCGTCGGCCGTCGCCGTCACAACCGCTACCAGCTCGGCGACCCCATACGCATAAAGGTGGCCCGCGTGAACCTGGAGAAGAAACAGCTCGACTTCACCATCATCTCCAATAATGGCGACAAGACAAAGAAAAAGACCGAAAAAGAGGATGGCGCCAAGGACAGTGAAAGCTCAAAGGGCAGCAAAAGCTCCAAAGGAAAGAGAAAGCGCTAAGCAACAGCAGCAACGGCTCTAAGGGCGGCGATGGCTCAAAGGGCAGTGATGGCTCAGAGGGCAGTGAAAGCCCCAAAAGGCAGCTGAAAAAGAGCCGTAAAGGCGCAAGAAAAAGAGCAAAAAAAACAGAGGCTCTCTAACCGGGAGAACTGTATAAATATGCAAAACAGAAAGCAGAAATGAATAAATATCCAAAACAGCGATTGTAAGCTAAAACAGGTATTCTGCTTTCTGTTTTCAAAAATAAGACGGTTTTAACTTATACTTTTTGTTAACAACTCTTAAAAACAGGGTCGTTTTGTCAAAGAGCCTCTTTGAGGCTGTCAAAGGGCCTTAATGAGCTCCTCAAAGAGCCTCTTTGAGGACGTCAAATGGGCACTTTCAAATCGTAAGTTGGGCTCTTTTAAAACGCCACTAAAAAAGAGGGCAAAACTGCATAAATATACAGTTTTCCGCGCCCACTTTTTCGCTTGTTTTTGGCGGTGCAAAAGACAAGCCACAAACTTGTGAGCTTCTTGTTTTTTTCTTACCTTTGCATTCTATATCAATATAGCAAAAACACAAACAAAACATGGAAAAGAAACAAATAGTTTTTATTGATTACATCCGCGTCGTGGCCTGTTTTCTGGTCATGCTTGTTCATGCCAGCGAAAATTTCTATGGTGCAGACAGCTCAGGATTGGCCGGCAATATGTCAATGCTGGCCAACGAAAGCAACCGCTTCTGGGTCTCGTTCTATGACGGAGCGTTAAGCCGCATCTGCGTGCCTCTGTTCATGGTGGTGAGTGCTTTCCTTCTTGTGCCAATGAAGGAGGGCATGACGATGCACTCATTCTATAAACGGCGATTCATGCGCATCCTGCCACCATTTATAGTCTTTCAGCTCCTTTACACTTTCATCCCCGCCATGCTCGGCCAATGGACGTGGAACGAAGCTTTGGACGGTCTTTGGATGTTGCCGTTCAATTTCTCACCAATGGCCGGACACCTGTGGTTTATGTATCCGCTCATCTCGCTCTACCTCATCATCCCTGTCGTCTCGCCCTGGCTGGAAAAATCAACGGCCAAAGAGGAACTAACATTCATCGGCATTTTCATTCTCTCAACCTTCATTCCATGGCTTCACAGATTTGTCACCCGTGAGCTTTGGGGCGAATGTTTCTGGAATGGGTTTACAATGCTCTGGTACTGCTCAGGCTACCTGGGCTATCTGGTGCTGGCACATTACATCAGAAAGCACATCACCTGGAATCGGGGCAAGAGAATGAGAATCGGCTTGACCTGCCTTCTCATAGGCGGTGCCTTTACAGGTTGGTCATTTTGGTGGAAGGGTGTTCCCGGTCAGATCATAGAGACACATCTGCTTGAATGGTCGTGGGAATTCTGTACGCCCAACGTGCTGCTGGCCACCTTTGGTGCCTTCCTGCTGTTCACATGTATTGAGCAGAAAGAAGCCCCCAGATGGATTACAGACATTTCCCGCCTCTCGTTCAGCATGTATCTGATGCACTTGTTCTTCCTGGCCCCTATTGCCGGTTTCTTTGTGAACGGCAACCAGGCAGAGCCGCTCATACCTGTTTGGGCAGCTATCCCCTGCATAGCTCTGCTTTCCTTTATGTGCTGTGTGATTACCGGCAAGCTGCTGTCATTTTTGCCTGGGTACAAGTATTTTGGCATATAAAGCATATAAGCAAGTGTTCAAAATTAATCGCATATTTGAATCTTATAAGAAGATGTTATGCGATTAATTTTGAACACCTACTTATTAATATTGCAAAGATAAATGATTGTTTCTAAAAAGCGCAACAAAACGGAAGATATTTTTTGTTCTACGCTAAATTTAACGTTTCAACATATGAGAAAGCCTTGACACAGCAAGCAAAAAAGAGCATTGATTCATTTAATTATCTTTCAGACACCTACTTGTCTAAAAAAATTTTGTATATTTGCAATCTATTAATCAACAAAAACAACGTATAACCAACGAGAAACCTATGGACGTTAAACAATTTTTTCTACTATCAACTCTGTGCTTGACAATGGGTGCCACACAGGCTCCTGCACAAGGATTCCTGAACAAGTTGAAGAATAAAGGTGCAAAACTTATAAAACAGGCGATGCCAGATCCCGTGAAAGACGTGGTGAAAACGGTTGAGGATACCGAAGGTGCTGCTTCGAGAATCCGAACCCGTGTGGAAAACAAGGTGCGAAACAGAACGGGCGGCGAAAGCATGCAACGCAGAAGAACGCAAGCTGGCAGCGGCGGCGTGACGCTGAGCCCTAAAAAGAAGGAAATAACGATAAAGCTTTGCCGTGGTCTTGGACCGTCGACATGGTACGGCCGCAACAATGCGCGTTCGCCGCTGCCTCCTGTCTGCTCTAAGCAAGACAGCTGGTACGAGTCGCTCTCCTTCATCAACGACATGGACAACGCCAGCCTCGTGGCTGAAGCAAACATGTTAGACAACCTTGTGACGAAACATACGTCAAAAGTTTGCTCACCCGTGGTTTTTCGTCGCGAGGAAAACTCAATAGAGAGGGGAGCACGCATAAGTGCGCTTAACAACGCCGTGAGATACCTCAACGGCAGCACGGACGAGATGCCAGAAGTGTTTGAGAGCGGGGCGTTCAAACGCGCCATGCAGTCAGACTATTCGGCCCTTTACCCCTCGCTGGAACCCGAGACGGTGAAATATCTCAAAAGCATAAACCGCACCACAAAAGAGGTAACGGTGACCGTGTATGAGGGCAATTCGGCTTACGACAACAGGATGAACATCGACGAGATGTGGTTTGAAGTGAACCCCAGCGAAAGAACCGCCAAGCTGCTGGAGATGGACAACGACGAGTCGACAGGCAAAGACTACACCGTGCCCTCATCCATACGCTTTGCTGGCCACGTGTTCAGGGTGACCGAGATCGGAGGATCAGCCTTCTGCGATATGAAGGTGAAGAGCGTGACGCTGCCGATGGGCCTGAAATCGATCGGTGTCAATGCCTTTATGAATTCCACCATTTCAGAGATCAGCATTCCTGCAACAGTGACGAATATCGGCAAGGGAGCCTTTAGTAACATTCTTGCACTCAAAACCATCAGCGTGCCCAACAGCGTGAAAACCATCGGACACAGCTGCTTTGCCGCGTGTACAGGGCTGACAGAAGTCAAGTTGCCTGCACGTCTTGAGAAGCTGGAGAACAGCATGTTCTGGGGCTGCCGGTCGTTGACAAAGGTTACGCTGCCACAAAACATCGACAAGATAGACACCGGAACCTTTGAAGACTGCAAGGCGCTTGCACACATCGACCTCCCGCAGATAGTAACGACTATCGGGCAGAACGCCTTCAAGAACACAGCCCTGACAGAGGTGCCTGTGACGACGAACCTGAAACTTATCGACTCTAACGCCTTTGAGGGTTGCAACGGCCTCACATCGGTCTCGTTGCCGGCAAGCGTGCAGGTAGAGCACGAAGCTTTCAAAAACTGCAAGAACCTGAGAAAGGCTACCATCAGTGCAGAGTATAGAGGCATAGCCGACGACATCTACATGATCTTCATGGGTTGCCCGTTTGCACAGAAGCCATTGACATCGGTACCCTCTTGCGTGACGTTCAGCGAATAGGCACAATGTTCAAACAAACGGCTCATGACGAGCCATAAACAGGAAAAAGGCGAACACAGCATCCAAGCTTGTGTTCGCCTTTTTTCTATAATGATTAAAAGAACATTGTTACGGTTGAAGAACCTTGTTACGGTTAAAAGAACCTTGTTACGGTTGAAAGGGCCTTGTTGCGGTTAAAAGAACCTTGTTACGGTTGAAAGGATCTTGTAACGGTTAAAAGAACCTTGTTACGGTTGAAAGGACCTTGTTGCGGTTAAAAGAACCTTGTTACGGTTGAAAGGGCCTTGTTGCGGTTGATCGAAAAGGAGTTATCCCTTCACCGCGATACACTCTATCTCAACGAGAGCACCCTTGGGCAGCGTCTTTACAGCCACGGCAGAGCGTGCTGGATAAGGCTGCTGGAAAAACTCGGCGTAGACCTCGTTCATGGCAGCAAAATTGTCCATGTCGCTGAGGAACACCGTTGTTTTCACCACATGGTGCAGGTCGGTGCCTGCTTCGCGCAAGATGTTCTGGGCGTTGATGAGCGACTGACGTGTCTGCTCCTTTATGCCGCCCTCTACAAACTGGTCTGTGGCAGGGTCAATGGGCACCTGTCCTGATGCGAACACCATGCCTCCGGCCTCAATGGCCTGGCTGTAGGGTCCGAGCGCCTTGGGCGCGTTGTCGGTGTGAATCTGTTTCATATCTTCTTTATTCTATAATTTTAAAACCTTTCTCCATGAGCTGTCGCTTTATCTCTGCCACATGCTCGTGGTTCTTTGTCTCAGCGGTGAGGCGCAGCAGACACGCGTTCACAGCCTCGCTGTCGGCGTTGCGCTCATGGCTCACACTTATGATGTTGGCTCCCAGCTCCGCAATGACAGTGCTCACCTGCACGAGCTGTCCCGGTTTGTCGTCAAGCTCTATGCAGAGCGTGCAGATGCGTCCGCTCTTCGTCAGACCGCGGTTGATGACGCGGTTGAGAATGGTGACGTCGATGTTGCCGCCACTCACGATGCACGCCGTCTTCTTGCCCTTTACAGGCACCTTGTTGAACATTACGGCAGCCACGCTGGCAGCACCGGCACCCTCTGCCACCATCTTCTCAGCCTCAAGCAGATGCAGGATGGCAGCACAGATCTCGTCCTCGCTCACCGTCACGATGTCGTCGACATAACGTGAGCAGGTCTCGAAGGTCAGCGAGCCGGGCTCTTTCACGGCAATGCCGTCGGCAATGGTAGAGACAAAAGGCAGCGTCTCCTGCTTGTGGTCATGCAAGCTCTGCACCATGCTCGGTGCGCCTTCGGCCTGCACGCCATAGACCTTTACCTCGGGGTTGAGCGACTTCACGGCAAAGGCTATGCCGGAGATCAGTCCGCCGCCGCCCACAGGCACCACGATGACCTCAACATCGGGCAGCTGGTCGAGCAGCTCCAGACCGATGGTTCCTTGGCCCGCAATGACGTTCTCGTCGTCGAAGGGATGAATGAAGGTGTAGCCGTTCTCGTCGCGCAGCTGCAATGCTTTCTGGTAGGCATCGTCGTAGACGCCAGGCACGAGGCACACCTCGGCACCCAGCCGCTTTGTTGCCTCCACCTTGCTGATGGGTGCGCCCTCAGGCAGGCAGATGAGCGATTTTATGCCCATGGCCGTAGCACCGAGCGCCACGCCTTGCGCGTGGTTTCCGGCTGAGCAAGCAATCACGCCCTTGGCTTTCTCCTCGGGTGTGAGCTGTGAGATCTTATAGTAGGCACCGCGAATCTTGAACGAGCCTGTCTTCTGCAGACATTCGGGCTTCAAGTAGACATCGCTCTCGGGGTTGACCTTCAGCGCGTGTACCAGCGTGGTCTTTCTGATGACCTTGTTAAGCACATAACGCGCCTTGTAAAAGTTGTCTAAATTCAACATTGTCCTTACTGTTTTTCTTTCTATCTTAAAGCATAGTTATCCTATTGTGCTGTAAGATACTGCAAAATTAAACAAAACAAGCGATATATTAAACTTTTAAGCCGTTTTTTTATATAGGTGTCCAAAAAAATTTAAACGAACTTTCGCAATGATTAATTTTTACATTGCGCTTCGCGCTCGTTGTTTTTTTGAACATTAATGTCCTAAATTCGAGCATCTGCAATGATCAATGCCCCTTGAGAATTTTCTTTATCTCGTTGAGCTTGTTGAGAGCCTCAACGGGCGTGAGGTTGTTGATGTCGAGGCCCACGATCTCGTCACGGATCTGTGAGAGCACGGGGTCGTCGAGCTGGAAGAAGCTCAGTTGCACGGCATCTGACGAGCCAAGACGCTGCGTGGGGGCGTTGCTGGCCTTTGGCTTTATTGCAGCCTTGGCACCCGTTGCAGAGCCGCCTGTGCCTGTTGAGCCGCTGTTTGCAGAACCGCTGTTTGCAGAGCCGACGGCACCCGCTGCAGAGCCGTTGCCTGCCGTAGCCGCCAGACCGTCCTGCTCAAGCGCTCCCACCTGTGCGTTGTCGGCCTCGAGCTGTTTCAAGATCTCGTTGGCGCGTTGCACGATGCTCTTCGGCATGCCCGCAATCTCTGCCACATGAATGCCGAACGAGTGTTCAGAGCCGCCGGGCATCAGTTTGCGCAGGAAGATCACCTTGCCGTCGACCTCGCGCACGCTCACATTATAGTTTTTTATGCGCGGGAAGAGACGCTCCATCTCGTTGAGCTCATGATAGTGGGTTGCGAAGAGCGTGCGTGCCTTCGCCTTTCTGTACTGGTGCAGATGCTCCACGATGGCCCACGCAATGGATATGCCGTCGTAGGTAGAGGTGCCACGGCCCAGCTCGTCGAAGAGCACGAGCGAGCGCGGCGTCACATTGTTCAGGATGTCGGCGGCCTCGGTCATCTCAACCATGAACGTCGACTCGCCCAGCGAGAGGTTGTCGGACGCTCCCACACGGGTGAAGATCTTGTCGACCACGCCCACATGTGCGCTCTGTGCCGGCACGAAGCAGCCCACCTGTGCCATGAGCGTGATGAGGGCTGTCTGGCGAAGCAAGGCCGACTTGCCCGCCATGTTGGGGCCGGTGATGATCATGATCTGCTGGCTGTCGCTGTCGAGGAAGATGTCGTTGGGCACATAGCTCTCGCCCACAGGCAGTTGCGTCTCTATGACGGGGTGGCGGCCCTGCTTTATGTCGAGCACAACATCATCGGACACCTCAGGGCGCACATAGCCGTGCTCGTCGGCAGCCTTGGCGAAAGACAGCAGGCAGTCGAGACGTGCCGTCACCGTGGCGTCGATCTGTATGTGGGGAATATAGGCTTGCATGTCGGCAATAAGCTCGTTGAAGAGACGTGTCTCGAGCGCCAGGATCTTCTCGTCGGCACCCATGATCTTCTCCTCATACTGCTTCAGCTCCTCAGTGATGTAACGCTCAGCCTGGGCGAGCGTCTGCTTGCGCACCCACTCTGGCGGCACCTTGTCCTTATAGGTGTTGCGCACCTCAAGATAATATCCAAACACGTTGTTGTAGCCCACCTTGAGCGAGGCAATGCCCGTGCGCTCCGTCTCGCGCTGCTGGATCTGCAACAGGTAGTCGCGTCCGTGGCGCGAGATCTGCCGCAGCTCGTCAAGCTCGGACGAGAAGCCGTCGGCAATGACGCCGCCCTTGGCCACGAGCTGTGGCGGGTCGGGCTGCAGCTCCTTCTCTATGCGCTGTCTGAGAGCCTCACACAGGTGTATCTGCTCGCCCATGTTCTGCAACGCCTCGTTCTTGGCGTGCTGGCAAGCCGTCTTGACCTGCACGAGAGCCTGTAGAGCCATCTTGAGCTGCACCACCTCGCGCGGCGTGGCACGTCCCACCGCCACCTTGCTGGTGATGCGCTCCAGGTCGCCCATGCGGTGGAAGGCATCGTCCATACACTCGGCAAAGGCCGGCTCATGGGCGTAATAGTCGACGATGTCGAGACGCGCCTTGACGGCCTTGACATCCTTCAACGGGAAGACGAGCCAGCGGCGCAGCATACGTCCGCCCATGGGTGTGGCTGTGCGGTCGATGACGCCGAGCAGCGACACACCGTCGTCCTGCATGGGCTGCAACAGTTCGAGAGAACGTATGGTGAACTTGTCGAGGCGCACATAACGCTCCTCCTCTATGCGTGAGAGCGACGTGATGTGGGCTATGTGTGTGTGCTGCGTAAGCTCCAAATACTGCAAGGCGGCTCCCGAGGCAATGATGCCGTTGGGCAGATACTCCACGCCGAAACCCTTGAGCGACTTTGTGCCGAAATGGCGCAGCAGCTTCTGACGGGCTGTGGTGTCGGTGAACACCCAGTCGTCAAGCTCGAACACGCACCAACGGTTGCCAAAGGCCTGCTCAAACTGCTGTTTGCAGGCGCGGTCATAGAGCACCTCCTTGGGCTGGAAGTTGCCCATGAGCTTCTCCACATAGGGTGCAGGACCCTCGCCTGTGAGAAACTCGCCCGTAGAGATGTCGAGGAACGCCACGCCCACCACCCCGCCACGTCCGAAGTGGACAGCAGCAAGGAAGTTGTTCTCCTTATAGTTGAGCACGTTGTCGCCCATGGCCACACCTGGCGTAACCAGCTCTGTGATGCCGCGCTTCACGAGCTTCTTCGTGAGCTTGGGGTCCTCCAGCTGGTCGCAGATGGCCACACGCTTGCCGGCGCGTATGAGCTTGGGCAGATATGTGTCGAGCGCATGATGCGGGAAGCCCGCCATCTCGGCGTTGCCGCTTCCTGTCTTCGATGCGCCGTTCGACCGTCGGGTGAGCGTGATGCCCAATATTTTCGATGCCGTGACAGCGTCGTCACAGTAGGTCTCGTAGAAGTCGCCGCAACGGAAGAGCAGCAGCGCGTCGGGGTGCTTGGCCTTCAGCGAGAAAAACTGCCTCATCATCGGTGTTAGCTCGTCTTGCTTTGTTGACATTTTTCTTGTTTCCTATCTTTTATGGTTTCTTTTTTCTTTTGTTTTGATTACTGGAGGTGAAGGGGCTACGGTTTATCTTCAGGTCTTTTCTGCGGGCTTCCTTTTTATCAATGATTTCCAGCTTCATCAATGATTTTCCGTTTCTTCAATGATTTCCCGCTTTATCAATGATTTCCCGCTTCATCAATGATTTCCAGCTTCATCGATGATTTCCAGCTTCATCAATGATTTTCCGCTTTATCAATGATTTCCCGCTTTATCATTTCACCCTGAAGAACCTCTCTATCACGTTGCCGTCGACAAACGTCCTGTCGGCCGATATGATGTCGTTCGGGAGCGAGGGGGCCGTTGTGCCGTTGCCCACACACAGGGGTGAGGTCTCGCGGCGAATCTCGTCCCACAGTCCGGCGTCGATGAAGGAGCGCAGAGTGGCAGCGCCGCCCTCCACAATGAGCGACTGCTTCTTTCTGCTGTATAACGTGTCGAGCACGTCGGTGATGCGTTGGCCGCTGGTCAGCACAATGCGCTCTGGCGACGGACCGCTCCACTCGCGCACGTCGAGACGCGGATGCTCGCGCTGGTCGGTGACACGTCCCACAAGAATGGCGTCGTTCTCGGCCCGCATCTTGTGTACGAGCATGGTGGTGAAGGGCGTCGAGAAGCGTGCGGCATGATAGTGGTCGTCAAGGAACCCGTCGGCCGACTGTGCCCACTTGAGCAGGATGTAGGGCCGGTGCTCTGTGTTGACGGTCATGAACCTGCTGTTCAGAGCCTTACACTCGTCTTCGAGCACACCCACCGTCACCTCTATGCCCGCCTCGCGCAGCTTGGCTATGCCGCGTCCGTGGACCTTGGCAAAAGGATCGACGCAGCCCACGACCACGCGACGCACGCCTTTCCTCACGATGAGGTCGGCACATGGCGGCGTCTTGCCGTAATGAGAACAAGGCTCCAGACTGACATACATCGTGCTTCGGCCGAGCAGCGGCTCATCACAAGGACGCACCGACGCAAAGGCGTTGACCTCGGCATGGCCCTCGCCACAACGCACATGGTAGCCCTCGCCTATTATCCGTCCGTCACAAACGATGACGGCACCGACCATGGGGTTGGGCTTGGCATTCTGACGGCCACAGTCGGCAAGCTGAAGGCAGCGACGCATATACATCTCGTCGACCTCACGCTGAGCAGCTTCTTGAGAAGAAGCAGCGTTGACCTCAGATAGCGAAGCTTCATTGGTTCCTGATAGCGAGGCTTCATTGGTTCCTGATA
>ULUS01013174.1_pt1 | contig 23465 bp, 17 predicted proteins | sample 1958761 | NCBI WGS metagenome assembly ULUS01 (sample SAMEA4835767, study PRJEB28245) | human gut metagenome | biome: gut microbiome; material: fecal sample | place: Denmark | collected 2008
GATTACACCGCTACGTGTGGTACCGATACAGCGCTATCGTCAAATAATTGATTCCTTACTATCTGTTTGGTGCATAGGAGATCCGCAATGACGGCAATACATTGCACTTTCTTCATTTTCTTGTTTACAATTTGGACATTTCATGATGAATCATTTTTTGAATTAAACGTTAACTACCATAGTTCCGGCAATTCTATCAGCCGCTCTACGTCCGTCAGATGACGCTAAAACCATAATAGGTTCTATTAGCCATCCAATGAATGGGATGAGTTCTATAAAAATGCCTATGAGATTTCTAATTACTGATACTCCCATTGTACAGTTAGAGAGATCGTTTACTTAAATCACCTTTATTCTCATTATTTTTTTCCCAAAACACTGTCCTTCCCCTATACCATCTTTGATGAGCATATAATATAGATGATAGGAATAAAGTATGCAAAAAACGAGAGATTGTAGAATATAGGTAAACTGCGATGAACAGGATACCCCAAGCTATTTGTAGTAAGGCCTGCCACGCCTAACATATAGAAAGCGATTGCAGGAACAGAAAGACCAGCCTCAATCAGAACATCTATGATTGCGGTAATAAAACGAATACCAATATCAGCTTTTACAATATATTCATTACTGTCATTGTGATAAGAATTTCCTGCGAAACTTCTTAATGCCTCAGGTATTATAGCCCCGCCATCTTTAGGGCAGAATTTATTATCTGCAGAATATTGGGTATTATTGTTGTCCGCTAAATGGACATTAGTCCTTGATTTTGCTGTTATTTGTCATGTATAAGCCCTATAATCAAGTAAATACAACAGCTGTCCGGTAAAACTTTTGCTGTTGGTAGCGTTATGTTGATTGAAAAGTCCCCCAATTTGCCTGATTACGACTCAATAGACAGTTTTTTCTCCTGTAGACGTGTGGATATACATGAATATAGTCGGCTGTCCGGCAAATCAACAAATCAAATTTTAGGTCTGAATGTTTAGCGGACAGTAATAATTGGGTATTGCAAATAACACATTTAGCTATTAATTTATCGGGAGACACGAGTTTTGTTCCATCCACTAAATATGTTGATCCTGCAGGATAACTTTTGCGACAGACAGGACAAATAGGATCCTCTATGAAAGATTCTTCCAGATTACAGCCACACTTAGTACAATATTTTGTGCCAGTTTCAAAAGGTTGATTCCCTTGCTTTGGGGTTCTGGTATTAAGAGCTAAATAAGCAAGGGAATTTTCTTTAAAATAGAACAGATCATCCCAATTTTAGGGGATTATGTAGATGTTTTTGAAATTATATTTTCTTATTTGACTGAAAATAAGTATCTTTGCATCATAAATTTAATAGAGTTACATAAGATGAATAAAACAAAGATTATTGCAGCATTTGCTGAGAAAGCTGGTATCACAAAGACTGATGCAGCCAGGTATTTTGATACCGTGATAGGTTTAATGGCGGACAACATGGTGGATGGTGATGGAGAAATCGCTATTCCTGACTTCGGTAGATTCTCTATCAAGCATGTAGCAGAGCGTCAGGGTATTAATCCTGCCACTAAGGAGAAGATTACGATTGCAGCCCGTGATAAGATTGTGTTCAAGGCTTCAGATTGCATTCAGTATTACTCACGTAAGCATTGTAAGGATTAAACTATCAATCAGTAAATTAACTTAAATTGGTATAGCCATAAGATTTTCTTGTGGCATTTTTTATGCCTAAATATATGTTTTTGGGACAGTAAATCATGTTTTTCTCCAGTAAAATTGAAGAAAAACTTTTAAAATATATCGAAAATATTATTTTTTTTGTACTTTTACAGACTGAAAACGGATACGTAAGTCCGCTAACCTAAAAAAGAATAGCTTATGAGAGACGATATTTGCCCTGAATGTGGAAGTCCTAATCTTCATAGGTATGAAGATGGGGCAGTGGAGTGGAAGATATTTTTTTCACCGGAATTCTCTGGTCACGTTTTTACCAGCAGTGAGATTATGATGGATACGGTGGTGACGAACACCATCGGTCTGGTCAATCTCCTGGAGCTGCGTTTAGGTCTGCATTATGATGAGGTGTCTGCCCAGGAGCGCATGGCACTTTATTATGATGCGGTAAGCAAGTATATGGAAGCTCATCCCAAGAACGTGATGGCGGAATCCTTCAAAACCTCAGGTCTTACTACTGCTAAGGCGATGCTGGGATGGAGGGATGAACTTCGCTCGGCAGATTGGGATTTTGACGGTGCTTCCATCAGCAGCCGCCTTTCCGTACTCATCGGAGTGGAGGAATATTTCAGGAAGAAGGATGGTTGCGATATGGCGGGAAGGCTTCATATTGTGACTGATCAGGTGGCTATGCAGAAGCTTGACTGTTCTCAAATGACATGCTTGCTTGCCTGTGATAAAGACTGGCTCAAACCTAATGTGCGTGAGCTTTTAAATGCCTTGGAGCGTCAGGGAGCTAAACTGGAGTTGATTCCTCAGGCTCCTGTCTCTGACTCTAATCTATGCAGGGTACGAGAGATGATTTTTAAGGGCAGGCAAGGGAAGATTACGCTTGATGAGAATGACAGTTCCCTTTTGATCTATCAGTTTAATGATGAGCGACAGGCTGCCCAGTATCTTGCTTATGAGCAGATGGATGATGTGGATCTCTGGATCAATGCCGATAACAAGCAGATGGACAACTGGTTGCTGCTGATGAACAAGGCTATGACCGGCAGTATTACATCAGACTGTACTCCTCAGCTGACCCAGCTCTTTGTCATGGGCATGGCACTCTTTGCTTCTCCTTTGAATGTGAATACGCTGATAGAATGGCTCAATATGCCACTGCATCCTTTAGATAGTTTCTTCAGGTTTCTCCTGGCAGAAGCCATTGTCAAAGAAGGCGGTTACAGAAATGATGTTTGCAGGAATCTGGTAAAGGATTATGTGGATGGTAAGTTTGTTTATCTGGATGAACAGCAGAAAGCCTTATCCATAGAGGAGCAGCAGGAAATCCGTGAAAAGGGCAGGGAGCAGCGTCAGAAAAAGGTAGATGCCTTTTTGCCGCCTCTTCAAGCATCTGATGAGATTGAAACGGAGAAGGTGCGCCTTTTGGTAAGTCAGCTCGCCAGCTGGTCACGCCAGCGTGCTCATCTCATGGATGACGGGAAGCAGAATCTGCTGTGGATAGAGCAGCTTACCTCCGTGGCTGGCATGTGTGATGCCTTGCATATCCTACTTTCCACCATATCATCCCCTGTAATTGACTATCAGACGATAGACTCCTGGATGAGCGGTATTTATGAAAAGGGCTCTTTCACCAATGCTGTAGCTGAAAAAGGATGCAGGATGGTGGTGGACAGTCCTTCCAAGATAGCCTCTGTGGCTCAGAATACGGTCTGGATGGGTGTAGATGGTGATGATGCCATGGCTAGTGAGTGTGCTTTTCTCTATCCTTCAGAAAAGCTTCAGCTTACGCAGGAGCGATATATTCGTGCATGGGATGAGAGTATGCAGAACCAGTATCATCAGTTCATGAGTCTTACGCCCCTCAGGATGACTGAAAAGCAGCTCATTCTGGTGGTCTGTCTCTCTCGTGCAGGAGAAGCTACCTTGAAGCATCCTCTCATGGTTCGTCTGGAACAGCAGGTGTCAAATTTAGACAAATTTATCAGGACTCCGAAGATAGATGAGGCGAAGTTTTTGGATGTGAAGGTAGTGGACAGAGAGGAAGCGGCAGCAGAGATTAAGTTTGATCATGCCAGCAAACTTCAGTGGCCAGATCATCTGAGTCCTACCAGCATTGCCACCCTGACTGAGTATCCTCTTGATTTCTTGATGGAGAGGATGCTGAATATCACTGCGGAGGGCAAGGCTCAGATGGCAGATGTGAAGACCATACAGGGTAATGTGGCTCATGCCGTGATAGAAGCCCTGTTCGCTCCTCGTCAGGGCAAGACGTATGCCACTCCAAAGGAAATAGCAGAGAGGCTGAAGGAATATGATGCCGTTTATAATGAACTGGTGGAAGCCAAGGGGGCTATCCTGCAGTTGGCTGAGAACAAGCTCACCGAAAAGCTTCTTCATGAGCAGCTCCGTTCCTGTCTTGACTCTCTGCTGGAAATATTGAAGGACAATGAACTGAAGGTTACGGGATGTGAAAGGTATGTGGAGATGGACATGAAGCTGGGATTGCCTAAGACGCTGGATGAAAACGGAAATCCAAAAGCCTCTGACATGCTGGGATTCATTGACATGACGCTGGAGGATCGGGATGGGCATCCTGTGGTGTTTGATTTCAAATGGACCACCTGGGCAAAAGGCTATCAGAACAAGCTGGAGCAGAACCGTTCCGTGCAGCTGGAACTTTACCGACAGATGTTGGAACAGACTAAGAAGGATGAAGTGAAAAGGGTGGCTTATTTTCTCATGCCGGAGGCACGTCTTTACAGTAAGGAAGCCTTCAAGGGCCGTTATTGTACGCAGATAGAATCCTCCGATGACAGTAACATCGTGGAGCAGCTGCGCCAGGGTGTCATTTACAGGAAGAAGCAACTTGATGCCGGCCTCTTGGAGATGATGGGCCCTTATGATGAACTTTCCTATGTCAATAATACGGAAGATATGGGGCTCTATCCGCTTCTTAAAGACGATAAAACGGGAGGCAAGAAGGCCAATTCCTTCTCTCAGTATGGACTTTTTTTAACTAAAATGCAGGATTTATGAAGAATGTCACATATATCAACGCAGGAGCCGGTAGTGGAAAAACCTATCGCCTTACGAAAACCTTGACTGCGTTCATCAAAGCGAAAAAGGTGAAGCCTTCAGAGGTGATTCTCACTACGTTTACCACCAAGGCTGCCAATGAGTTCAAGGAAAAAGCCAAGGCCTTTCTATATGATGAGGGGCTTTATGATGCTGCCATCGAACTGGATCATGCCATGATTGGCACCGTTCACAGTGTCTGTCAGCGCCTGATAGGCAAGTACTGGTTTCATTTAGGTCTATCTCCTTCCATGGGAGTGATGGCAGAGGAAGATACAGCCTATTACATATCACAGTCACTTTCCGAGCTTCCTACGGAGGAGGAACTGAAGGTGCTTCATCAGTTTGCCAGATATTTTGATCTGAGGGAAATGAAGGATTTCAAACCCACCAGCAGCATTGACTATAACGTATGGCAGGGACATCTGAAGGCCATCATCGGTTATGCCACCAATTATGAGATAGATGATTTCAGCAGGAGTGAGGAGGAATCTCTTTCTTTCATCCGTGGTTTTGTCAGGGAAGAAAGTGACTTTGACTTTTCTTACGAGGATCTCAAGGCCGTGGTTGTTGAGCATGAGCAATTCCTGCGCTCCAAGAAGCAGAGTAAAGCAAATGATGAGCGTATCGAGAAGCTGGTACAGGCAAGAAGAGGTTTGGGGCGCATCACGATGGGTATTTTGAAAAATATCAATTCCACCATAGGAACACCAAAAGGATATGGTCCACTGGCAGCGGATTTTCAGGATAGGATGTCTGAAATATGGACCAGCAAGATGGTTTATGAGAAGCAGGAGGCCTACATCCGTCTGCTGTTCAGTCTGGCCTGTAGATGGAAGGAAAACTTCGCCCAGTTCAAGAAAGAGAAGAATCTTCTGGACTACAATGATATGGAGAAATACATGAGGCTTTTATTGAAGGATAAATCCGTGGCCCGTGAGATTTCCCTGTCTTACAGATATCTCTTTGTGGATGAGTTCCAGGACTCTTCCCCTATACAGGTGAAGATATTTGATGCATTGAGTGATCTCATGGAGCATTCATTCTGGGTGGGTGATTACAAGCAGGCCATTTACGGATTCCGAGGCTCAGACATAGCTTTGACCAAGGCTGTGGTTGACCGCATCAGCCTGAAAGAGGACGGATGCGATACTGATACGCTTGACACTTCATGGCGCTCGCTTCCGGATATCGTGCAGGTAAATAACGCTATCTTCAAGAAGACATTTGCCCATGTGCTGGATGAAAAGAACATTACCCTCAAGACACATCGTGAGAACAGTAATGGAACGGATTCCTTGAGATTTTTTCACAGCAGTGATGATGCAGGTGTGGCAGAGCATGTATTGAAATTGCTTTCCCAGCAGGTTAATCCTCATGACATAGCAGTACTGGCACGAACCAATTCCACGCTCAAGGATGTGTCTGAGAAACTGAAGGAATACGGCATTCCTTCCAGTAGGGAGGATTTCCCGATTATCAAGACCAAGGCATACACCCTTGCTTCATCTCTTCTGCGTATTGTGGAAAACAGCAATGATGCATTGGCCAAGGCCACGGTAGCCTATCTCACAGAACAGGATTACAATACCAGGAAGATTATCGAGGAAAAGATTCTTCTTTCCTGTGATGAGGAGAAGAAGGATGGGGATTTTCTTGTGGAAGTTCCTCTCATCAGTAAGTTGCTGGTAATTCGTTCCAAACTGCAGCAGCAGTCGGTGGCTTCCCTGGTGGAAAGTATGATCATCGAGCTGGGACTTTATGATGAGATCAAGAAGGTGGAGGAGGATGCTCAGTTTGGCATCTCATCCCTTCAGTCTATCATCAATTCTGCCCGGGTTTATGAGGAACACTGTGTGCAGATGAACCTGCCTGCTACGGTGGATGGTTTCATTGCCTATATGGGGAATGCCAATCCTACTGGCAGCGGTGATGCAGAGGGTGTCCAGCTACATACGTATCATTCTTCCAAGGGTTTACAATGGAAGTATGTCATCATGATGTCGCTCAATACCGATGTGGCAGACGTAAAGAGTGCTGTAAAGACAGAGACTTATGGTGTTCATCCAGTTCACTGTGAGCAGCCGTCGGCTGGGAATCCGTATCCAGAGGTCTATATCAGGCTCACTCCATGGATATATGGAACAGGCCACAATGTACCTGATGCCATCAGTGCCAAAATAGAGGAGATGGAAGAATTTAAAATCGCTTTTCAGAATCGGATTTCTGAAAGCAACCGTCTTCTGTATGTGGGCATGACTCGTCCTCAGGATGTATTGATTCTGGATATAGAACAGCCAAAAAAGGGAAAGAGGATGCTCGGATGGGCCAAGGATGTGGGCATAGATTCTGCTGCCAGTGAGGTTGCTTCCAAGGATGGTTGGGATTTTTTCGGAACCGGGCACATCTTCAAGGATATGACTTTAACCCAGGAAGAACTGGATGCATTGGAAGATTACGGAGTGACAGATTCTTCGGCATTCAAGCGTCTTGATATTGAGGAGCCATCATTTTTGATGAGGGAGCCTCGATATATTTCCCCAAGTCAGATTCTGAGGAAAGGAAAAGTGGGTGATGTGTACGATTTCAATAAGCGTATTGCACTGAGCAAGAATCCTCAAAGCATGGCCCAAGTGGGAGACTGCATTCATCAGATCTTTGCCGGTATGGAGGAAAAACGTCCTGCTTACCGGGTAGAGATGAAGAAAATCATAGGCAGTTATCATCTCTCAGCGGTACTTACTGATGAGGAGGCCATTACAGATGCCTGGAATAATCTGTATGGCAGATTAGAGGAACTTCATGGCAAACCTTTGAGGACTTATCACGAGCGTCCATTCCGGTTGGAGCAGGACGGACAGAGTATTGTGGGAAGCATTGATTTGGTATGGCAGACTGCTGATGGTAATATCGTAGTGGATTACAAGACCAATCCGATGGGGCCTAAAGCCGTATTGGATCCTGAAAATGAACACTTTGTGGGCTGGTATGCTGGTCAGTTGGAGGCTTATCAGGCTGCCCTGGAGGCTGCCGGTGAAAAAGTCATCAAACGCTACATTTATTATCCTGTCAACGGATTATTGGTGGAACTGGCTGATTAAATATATGAAAAGCAGGGCTAAGGAAGATTTACGATTCCTTAGTCCTGCTTTCAATGTTATTGTTTAAAGAGCTTTGAAATTCCTTCTATGGGGAGATTGGTGGCTTGGTTTGTCAGCCCCAATATCTTATCTTTCAGCTTCAATTAATACTGTATTTTCAGAAAGAGGCATGATAAGTGTATCTTGCTCCAGCTTTTCTACACCTTTTATAATATAACTGTAACATTGCATAAAGGTAAAACAATTCCTTTATGCAATGTAGATTGTATCCCAAGAACTTCTCGTCTTATGAATGGTATAATCAATAAATGTTGATTGTATATACTATTTTCTCATATCAGAAAATCCTAAACAATAGGAGTTAAATCCAAAAATGCATTGCGTATTATTATACATCTGAAAGGATATTTTTATAAAATATCATGTTTTTGGTGATAATTCAATATAGCTTTAAAACCATCCTATCTTAGATTTACTATCAATTTATATTCTTGGGAATTTATTAATTTCTTTGTTTTCCCTTTATAGGAATCTTTATCAACTTTTTTGAAGGGTCTGATGGAAGTAGCATAAAATTCCACTCATTCGAACGGAATGTATGAGTAATATATGAAATTTGATATGGTAATTCTTCACAAGCTAACAACTTAGATTTCTGGTTTGTTATATCCCATACCATGATTATTAGTGTTTCTTCAAGACTTGCTTTAACCGTCAGTATACGAGAATATGGAATAAATATTTGACATTGATCCCAATCTGTCTGAAAATAAGGTGGTTCAACAATTTCAACATAAGTACAACAGTATGGATTATAATCTGATTGAGCAGGTTTACTTAGCTCTTCTATGTTGCTCCAATGATGAAAGCAATAAGCAGAAATACTCAATTTGTGTCCTTTGACAGCCGTTGCTTCCATATTAAAAACCACTTGAATGCCTAATATTCCATTTTGTACCGTATCCTTATTAACTACAAGATTTGAGATTTCAACTGAAGGTATGGACATTGATTCAATGTGATTAACTTCTTCCTTATCTGCACCATTCTTTAGAGCTTTATCTAAGTATTCTTTTACTTTTTCTTGATCTGGAGTTACGCTATTATCATTGTAGTCAAGTCCCAGATAAACTTCTGCTAATCTCAGGCAGGACCAAGCATTGTTTTGGTTAGCCGCCTTTTCTAACCACATTATACCTTCAGACATGTTTTGCTGAGTTCCCCAACCATTTAATAGACAATTTCCATAGTTACTTTGACCTATTACATTACCGTTTTCCGCAAGTTTTTTATAAATAGCTAAAGCTTCATCATTTTTTCCTTCACTAAGAAGGGCATTTGCATAGGTATTTTGTTCGCCCTCCTGTCTATCTAGCAATTCTTCTTTAATCTCACTTGCTTCTACGCCCAGTTCTTCTGCTTTATTAATGAGTTCCTCTGCTTTGGCTAAATCTTGGGTGAAACCTTTGCCTTCAAGATAACATTTGCCAAGATTAAGATAAGCATAAGGAACTCCCTTTTCTGCAGCTTGTGTATAATAAGTTACTGCATCTGCGAAATCTCCCTTATTTTCACAAATTACACCAACTCCCAAGAGAGCATCAATCTTTCCTAAATCAGCAGCTTTCTTATAATATTCGACAGCCTTTTCTGTATCCTCAGCGAGTCCATAACCTACTGCACAACAATAGCCTAATTCGTTTATAGCATCTACATGACCTAAATCAGCAGCTTTCTTATAATATTCGACAGCCTTTTCTGCATCCTCAGCAACTCCATTACCATTAGCATAGCAATTACCTAAATTGTACATAGCATCTACATGACCTAAATCAGCAGCTTTCTGATAATATTCGACAGCCTTTTCTGCATCCTCAGCAACTCCAAAACCTACTGCATAACAATCGCCTAATTCGTTGATAGCATCTACATGACCTAAATCTGCAGCTTTCTGATACCACATTTTAGCTTTTGAGGGGTCAAACAAAACAAATCTATAGTAACCTCCCAATTCACACATAGCATCAGCATTTCCTAATTCTGCAGCTTTTTTGAAACACTCTGCTGCCTTTTCATTATCTTCCGTTACTCCAATGCCATTTTTATAACAATATCCTAAATTGTATAACCCCATATCATCCCCTTTCTTTGCAGCTTCTTTAAACCAATAGAATGTTTGCTCTGGATTTGATTCAAAATCATCGCTGCCCATATATATAATTCCTATTTGATTCAGGGAAGTTTCATCTCCCAGAGCTGCTGCCATCTTATAATTATCCAATGCAAGATTATAGTCTTTTTTAACTCCAAAGCCATTCAGATATAAATAACCTAAAGTCTGATAACCATCCTTGTCATCGTTCTCAGCAGCAATTGTTGCATATTCGAAGGCTTTCTTGTAGTCACTTTTCTCTGGAAATGAAGAATACAGTTCTGCAAGATTAGAAGCTGCTTCTTCACCATAATCATGATAACATTCAAGCATGCGCTTTTCTGCTTCGTCATAATCTTGCTTTGCTCCTGCACCATAAAGAAATCCAAATGCCCTTAAGTAATATGCTAACTTATCACCACCTTTTTCTGCTGTTTTTATAAGTTCAATACCCTTCATTTGAGAATCATGATCTTTTGATTCCATCAGAATTCCACCCAGTAGCATTTGAGCCTCTGCAATATTCTGTTCTGCGTAAGGGGTAAGTTCCTCAATGGCAATTGCGCGTTCTTCCTGAGGAATAGTACGTGGGAATCCTTTTTTACCATAATATTTAGCAAAACGCTCATCTTTCTCATTGAACTTTCGCTCAACAGATTGATCACTTTGGACAGTAGTAGGGGAAGCAAACTGTTCTGTAAGTTTCGTACCGCATTCTGGACAAAATTTTCCAGACTTGGCTTTATATCCACAAGATGGACACACTAATTCAGGAACAACTTCTTGAAGTTTTCCACCACATTGCATGCAAAATTTGCCAGTATCATATTGCAAACCGCAATCAGGACATATAAGTTTCATTGTATAATTTTTAAAGATTTATTATAATTTTGTTAATTTTGATTTCCAAACCTCTGCAAGCATATTATTGCCTTTCTTAGTGTAAAGGTCAACTAACATTTGAACAAATAAAGGATTTTTTTTGAAGTCTTCATCAATTTTGATGCGCTTTTCTGCTTCATCCAAATCCTCGACAACCACTTTACCATACAAAAAGAAATATGCCATAAAAGCTCCTGCTTCATATATTCCATGCTCTGAGGCCACTCTGATTGCCTCATATGCCATCTTTTGGTTGACAGCAGAAGAATTCTCCTGAATATAAAGCTGACCTAAACAAAACAGGGCTCTATAGTCATCTTTTGGCGCAGCTAAAAGCATAGATTTCAATTCTGGTAATTCTGATGAATCCAAGTGGCGTAGATAACCAAAATTATTAATATACGAATTACAAAGCTTCGAATCATATTGTATATTGGATGCAGAATTTTGAGGTTCTAAGCTTTTTTCTTCTATTTTTTTTGCCTCAGTTACTTCTTGCTTTGGCTTTTCTTCTGCAAGACGTTCAGTAACGAATGCTTCTTCTATATGTTTCTTTTCTGATATATGTAAATTAATCCCAGAAAATAAATTGTTAGAGTAAAATACTGCATCCTTTTTATATGACTTTAATTCTTCTGCAGATAATGTACTTTCAAATAATATTGAATATAGACTTGATATGAGGTTTGTTAGATATAGAGAATATTCTCCACTAATGTTGTCAAAAAGAGATTGAGCTGTATCTATATCCTTATCAATAAGTGCATTGACAGTAGCTAGGATAAATACATTTTCTTGTGGAATGATATCTGACCATTTATCACTAACATCAGCAACCAGAATTTCAGATTTTTCAATATTCCCGATTCTTCTATATGCTATTGAAGACCAGAACGACTGCCAATAATTATCTTCATAATTGCTTTCAAATTCCTTTGCACACTCTTCTGGGTGAAGGACAGCTTGCAGCATATAATAAGTAAACTGTATATCTTCCACCGAATAGCGTTGCACCAAAGCCTTCATCTGTTTCATCAAACGATTAATCAAATCAAGGCGGTTTGCGTTTATTGCGGTCTTGATATTGTTGAATGTAATCTGATGAACAGGAGATAATGTGGATGCTTTACGCTCTGTCCGCTTAGTAACCTCTGAAAGTATTTTATTTGTACATACATCATCGAGTCCTAAGCGAAACTGTAAATCTTCCAGTTTACCTTTTTCTTCAGCGGTTATAATCCCCTTACTATAAACCTTCAAGCATTCTTCTCGGTAAGTAAGTTCATTTTCATGTCTTAATTCCACTGCTGTTTTGTTCCGCTCTACTTGAGTTATATGATTAGTGATAACATTATGAGAATCTACATTACTCGTAGTAGTATTAACGGTATTGTTATTAACAGAGTGATTGTCAGTCATATTAACACCCCCAGAAATTGCATTAGCATCTCCCAGGTTTAGGTTAATGTGTGATGGCTGTTGAGATTTTATAATCAAGGTTGCTCCATCTAAAGGGCAAGCATTGAATTCATCAGGCCATTCTTTATTGCACGTTGGACAAATCTTAGGCATATTATAGCTTTTTACTTTTTCTATTTATCTTGATTCTAATACTTCCTTAATATTACCATGCTTATCCGTCTGAACGATATAAAATTCAGGGAATAAAGAATTCTTCTTGGAATAAGTCAAATTGTAGGATTGCTGACCATTATACTCGACCGATTCAATATGAATCAGGTTTTCCTCCTCAATCCCGAGAGAAGAGTAAAGTTCTTTACGGATTTTTTCATCCAAGGACTTTAAGTTGCTGTCCACAAGTACCCTTGCACGATTAAGAACAGCATCTATTCCATCTTCAAATTTATCAAACTCAGTAACATAGTTTACTTCAGGGAGTTCTTTTGGTTTTATGGAGAATGACTTGAAAGATTCCTTCAACTGGCGAGTTGCATCCTGCGGTGACAGGTAAAGAGAAGGACATCCAAAGAGATTAAATTGATTTAAAGTCAAGAAAACCAAATCCTTATTTTCGTACTTAGCACGATAATTTAAGTAATCGATTTTTGCATGTAAAAATGCATATCCTGCAGCTTCTCCTTTAATGAGATAACAAGCGTATAGTTTAAGCATTGCCTCTGCATAGCCTGCTGGCATGAGAATATCTATAGCGCTTTCAGCATCATTGATATGATCAGATGCGGAGCCATTACCTATTACGTTACTACACATACTACAGGTGCAAGAACCCGCAAACAAAAGAACATTGCTCGAATAGAAAGCAGTTAAGAGCATAGAATCCTCTCGGTCATAGATTTCATAATCTGGCATCGACCCGTCATTATTATCAAAATAATACTGGCCGTATCTTGCACCATAGCAAGGAAAGGCGTTGATTACAGGAACCTGCAATTGTTTCATGAGTTCAATTGTCATTCCCATATATGCTGTTCTATTCTCTGCACCTAAATAGCCAGACATCGCCTTATTAGGAGATCCATGAAGATTGATAAAGAGCATATCCGTCTTTTCCAGATAATGCTTGTATTTTTCAACATTCTTATTGCTCAAGTACTCTTCACCCAAAACATCCAAAGAAGGACACAGGAACATATTTTCTTTTGTGAGAATCCCATCATTTTCCAACTGCTGCTGCGGTAACTTTACCATAACATCAGCAGATGTCCATGTCCAGTCATTATTGTCAGTTTTGCCAGCATTTGATGTCATCATGGCATATGTGAACGGAATACCATTCTCCATTGATTCCAAAGATCTCATAAAATATGTTCCTAAATCCTGGTCTAATGTAGACTGTATTTTACCAAAATCAAGAGGAAGGCGAGATACATTGAAGATGGCATCTTTAATTGAGACTCTCTTCCATGCGTAATCTATAGGAAAACAATAGAGAAAATCAGAATCTTCCATTGTCTTTATATCATGACCAATGGATGCATAAAAGTCAGGCATTGGGATCACATCACTGCCACCTATAATAAATAATGGTGTATGGGCCGATTTTTTTATACCGACACCATCTGAATAGTCATTTAATAGTTGAGCATAGTCTATCCATGAGGCATCTTGATTCAATGCTTCATCCATTTCTTTTGCACCTAAATCAATGAGTTCCCACTGAAAGCCTTTTATTTCAAATGACTTCACAACAAAATCCTGAATGAGGACTTGTACTTCTTGGGGACTACAATTTTGATATTTATTGGCTATCAAACGAGAGTTTGTCAAGATGATACCATCTGATGGCTTGTTTGATGTATAGTTTACAGAAGAATCTTTATGTATGTCCTGTGAGTCAAATGACGCTTCTTTATTACTAGAATTCACTAAGTCTTTTCCTTCTCCACGTACACGAGATAAGTAATCGTCGAGTTTTGATGTAGAACGAATATTATTGACTTGAGATTTGATTCCCTGTTGTAATCTCAGATAGCCCATCTGGCATTGACTACATTTGTAACCACCATAATTGTAGCCATTACCGGGACCGGAATGGCTACCAAAACAACTTGTGCAAATGCGATATCCGCATGTGTCACAGATATACCAAGTCCAATCCTCAGTATATTGTTGTCCGCATTTTTGGCAAGGAATAAACATAAGTAATATAAGATTATCGATTATGCACCACCATACTTTTTCTCTAAGAACGGATAAAGTTCTTCTACTTCGGCCACGGTTAATGATACTCCATTAACTTCCAGCTCAGTATCTGGATCAATGGTACCATTGAGAATGAGATTACCCACTTCTTTTAAAGAATAATTAGCTCCAAAATCTGGCAAATAGTAAGAAGCATTACTGTTAACCTGTCCGTTTTCGGTTTTAGCTTCTGCCTTTATTTCTTCCTGAGTTACCTTGGTAGTATAATTGAGAGCCTTATCTTGGGCAGAATCAGTGCGTCTCTGTTCATGTTCCATCTGAGAACGGTATTCTTCTTTCATGCTTTCTGTTTGCGAAATACGAGCTCCTGCAATATTTTGCATCGCATCGAGTTGGGCTTGCTGTCCTGCAGCCTGTCCTGCAGCCATGTTTGCTGCCATCTGGGCGTTTGTCTGCATACCGGATTGAGCAAACTGCATCATTTGCTGCATCATTGACTGCATTTGTTCCATCTGAGCAGCATTCTGAGCAGAGGTTTCACCAGCATGCTGTTGTTGCATTTTAAGCATACGCTCGTACATTTCACGTTCTTTTTCACCACCTTTTCCTGCAGCAAAAGACTCGGCAAATGCTTTCTGTGCAGCAGCATCCATACCAGACATACCAGTAGCCATTAATTGTTCTGCAGACATGTTCTGCTGAGCTGCAATGCGTGCCATCTCCTCTTGATGCTTCTTTTCTGCCATTTCTTGCTCATGTTGTTGCATGGCCAGCATGTTTTGTCGAGCAATCTCTGCTTTTTGGCGAAGAATATCCATCTCATTTTGGCTACGCTGCTTCTCAATGTCAAGATTATCTTGTGCCTCACGATGATTTCGAGCATACTCAGCTTCTTTTTGTTTCTGTTCAAAAGCAAAATCTTTTTCTCTACGAGAATCTGAATAATCTGAATCTTTTACACGGCGTTCGTCGTCATATTCATCCTGACTGCGTGCTGCTGATAAATCATGCTCTAATTGTGCATCATCCAGTTGGAATTGACGTGCCTGTTCCTTTCTTAATTCCTCAAAACGAATATCTGTTAATTCTGCCTTTGCGAGAAGTTCACTCTTATGCAGCTGCAATTCGAGCTGAACACGTGCCATGTTCACGCGGTTTGTAGCTCTCATCTGGAATTCTGCAGACACCTGGTCTCTATCGAATTTCTTGTCTCGGATACTACTTTCAAGAGCATCCAATTCATCTTCGCTGATGAGGCGATTTCCTTTTAATTTAAGGAGTTCTGCAAGTTCTTCATTTTCAGTCTGTGCTTCACGGATACGTTTCTGGCTTTGCAGCAATTGAACAAATGAATCCATCTCATCCTCGTGGATAAGCTGATCGTTATTAATCTGATCAAGCTCCTTGCGAATATCTAGTTCTGTTCTTGCCTCTGTTAATTTCTGCTGATTTTCAACAGACTGCAAACGATTCTTGAATTCGTTAGTACGACTTAAATAGTCTATTTCTTTATCTGTACAGAAAAGTTTTTCTTCAATAGCACGGAAACGATTAAAAGCTTCGTTATCAGTGGTTATATCCAATACATTACTTATAGCGATACCATGCAGCAAATCTTTGCTTTGTGTCATTAAATCATAGCTGATAGTTGACATTATATCCTGAGGCAACAAGCCGCTGTCTGCCTCATAGTTTTGCATTGTTCGCTGGAGGGTAGTACGCATGAAAGTATTGAGTGCAATACGGAGATCATTCACAGAATATGAATTGCGATCCATCAAATAGTTAGTACGGAACTCATGGAAATCATAAATGCGAGCCTCCAAGGCAACTGCCATATCTACAGTGAGAGTCTGTGTCCTAATTTTAAACGGCGCAAATTCCATTGTATTACTTCCATCTTCAGCAGGCACAGGACGGATACCCATAGTGAAGTTTACTACTCCATCTCTTTTAAGTACCACAGAAACTACAGATTTAGTGGTAATGCGACGAACATGCTCTTGGATACTCTCATTATCTTTCTTACGTTTTTCAAGAACTGAGCTTTGACTATTAAAGAAAAAGTTCGCTACACTACGACCTAATCGCCCCAACTTCTGAATCAAGCCTTCTTTTGCACGGCTGGCAGCTTCGTTCTCGGCTTTTTCTTCACGTGCTTGACTATATGTTTTTTCTGTGGCAAAAGAATATACTCCACCATTCATCTCCGCTACTTGAATACCGTCGATGAAAAGAACTGCAGTAACTCCTTCCTGAACATATACACCATCAGCATCAGACATATCCATAAATTCTTGAGCGGAAATGTTTCGAGCAATTTGTCCTGGTGCAATAGACCAAGACAAATAATGCTTTTTGTTTTCCTTGCCAACAGAAAGAACATTGACATCTGCAGATGCCTTTGTAACAGGTGAATAAGTCTTTTCAGTATGGGAAACTACAGTCTGCGTAGATTGCTCTCGATTTGTGAAGGAAGGCTTAGTAGAGTCATCTTGTGATGAATTCATAGGATGAACTTCAACAAGTACACTTACATCATTCCCTTGACCTTTCCATTTATTGATCAGACGAGCACTATCGTTCGGATTTTTTCTTGCATACACCCTGAAAGCCTCTGGATCTTTCATGGCTTTAGCGTATGACCAGAAGATTCCCGTAAACAGTTTCGTGTTCGGTGTTTCCTGGCTGACTTCACTCTTGGTAACTTCTGACACTGAATTGTTCAATGGTTGTTTGCACTTAGGACAAACCTTGTACATAGGAAGGATTCTGTCGAATCCACATTTAGGACATTTCATATAACAGTTTTTAATTATTTGACTTTTTTGTTTGTTTTTAAAATGAATAGAATTTAAAGACTATTTAAAATCTACATCATTTACCTTTTCGATGAAAGCACTTGGAATATATGCGGTACACATGGTCAACAAACCATCTATAATGATTCCCACACGCTGCTGGCTATTATACCTTGCTATAGTACCTATAACTCCCCTAAACTTTCCGTCTATGATTCGTACCTTCTGTCCCACTTTGAATCTTTCTATGATTTCCGTGGATGCTACTATATCATCAGATTCAGCAGAACAGATAATCATCAGGCTATTCATCTGATATTCTGGTACAACTATCGGCACATTGACAATCCGATTGCCAATGTGTTTCTTTGTATAATAAAATCTCAGGAAAGGAAGGTTTACATTATCGAAAACAAAAGACTTGATTTCATCCTCTTTGCCATAAGCAAAAAAGATGTTGGGGATACGAGATTCTTCAATAGTTACTCGTTTGCCCGATACTAACTTTACGCTTTTCAAGGTAGGTAGAAAAGCTTCTACATTATGTGATACTAGATAATCATAGGCTTTTTTCTCACGGCCGTAAGTTGTTCTTAAAGCATACCAATGATTATCAGAATCTGCAGAATGGTTTCTCTTAGGTACACTACTGGTGGACACCCCAGTATGTGAGTTCTGAGCCAAATCTGGCTTTTGAACTTCGGGGAGAACACCGGAGGTAAGTCCGATGCAAGGCGTAGATTGTGTTTCCACGTCTGTGCATTTTACATCTGATGTGGCGCAATATTTTTCCATATCGTGATGGTATCTTATCAAAGACTTGACTTGATACAATGACAAGTTGAAGGATAGCTCTTAACACATTATTTATGATTCACATGATACAACAAACGCCTATCAAATAGCAAATTGTACCCCTCATAAAAGTAAATACAACTTTAATTTTTCCACACGGGTTTGAAATGGCGATGTGTCTCTAAACTATGTTTTTTAACATACCTTCAAATATGTCATAGACTTCATTTTTCTCTCACAACCGATGATTATGTAGTTTTAAACCGCATTCCATAAGGCATGAGCAGCCCCAAATATACCAGCAAAACTCTTTTAGAGGTAGCAATAGATTGAGGCTAAATAGTCTAATTGCAAAATTAATGATAATTATTGAAAAATGCTATTTATTGCTGATGTTTTTTTTCAAAAAAGACCGTTTTTTATAACAATTAACACATCTGTAAAGCTAAACTTCCTGTGATGAAAAATAAAGTACCCTCGTAATTCTCAAAGGACATTGTGTAAAAAACTATTCAACTCGAACTGTTGAAGGACTTATTGGTTATTAAATAACTGAGTTCACTTTAAAAGTAAGGGCGTTCAGAGTGGGCTCATAACTGAGCCTTTAGTAATGGCATAATTCATTGTAGTAATATAATATAGTCATTTTATGCTAACTATATTTATGAAACAATTAGTATTTATTAAAGAAATTTGGAAAATCATTCGTCTTTTAAATGACAAAATCGTATCTTTGCATTTGCAATAAATGGTTTCTTTTTAGAATTCATTTTACTGAACTTTTAAATAATTATAAGGAATGAATAAAGCAGCTTTTATTACTGGTGCCAACAAAGGTATTGGCTTTGGAATCAGTAAATATCTTGGCCAGTCAGGCTGGGACATTATTATCGGAGCTCGCAATGAAGCAAGAGCTTTGGATGCAATGAGCAAGTTACAGGACGCTGGATGTACAGTTCTGGGATGGGTGGAAATAGAACTGAGTAACCAGACTAGTATCAGCAAGGCAGCAAAGGAAGTCAATGAGAAATATCCTTTGCTCAATCTCCTGGTAAATAATGCAGGTATTCCGGGAGATATGTCAAAGACAAGTTGGGATACTGATATGAAGGATATCAAGGAAACTACTGATGTAAATTACTTTGGGACATTAGCCATCACCCAGGCGCTCCTTCCGCTCATCAAGCAAAACGAAGGTAGAATTGTGAATGTGACAGTACCAAGCGAAATCAGTCCTTATTGGCATCCACTGGCTTACGTGGCAAGCAAAGCTGCCCAGAATGCTATGATGGGTGTGATGGCAATGGAGTTTAAGCAGAATAACATTCCTGTGGAGATTTTCAGCGTACATCCTGGTCCTACCACTACAGATTTGAATGGCAATATGGACTTGCCGGGGTTTCATACGACTGACAAGGTGGGCGAGAAATTTGCCAAACTCATCAATGATGGTAAGTCTCATAATGGCGAGCTTATTGAATTATATCCTATTGTAAAAGAAGATTAGAGACTTTGCAATAGGAAAAAGTAAGTATTGTTTTATCTTAATGCTATTGTCAATATGCTTGGAATTAGTTCATACAAAGATTTGCACTATTGGGAATCATTGTGGCCCAATAGTAATCCTGGTAAACATAACTGGTATATTATTCTTTTGAGCAATTTAAACTATCAAACTCCGGCAATGCGATTGGTTTTTAATAACTATGAATATCTGCATTATAGGACTAAGAATATCCGTTATTTCATTCCAGGTCTTTTGAATGAAGAAAAAGGTATATATCCTTTGAGAAGTAGAGTTACTACGAAGCCTGTTGCCTTCTCTGAAAGATTTTATGTAGAGGGATTTATAGAGACTGTGGAGTGGTTAGAAAATAATAATCCAGCTTACACATACAATGAAGGCATAGATATGATTCTGCTTCCATATACACGTCAGGAAGATTCTGCTACTGGTAAGGAAGAGTATGACTTCAAACACATGCTGTGGTATTGTCTGGATGACATCATGAATCAAGGAATCAATCTGATTTCGTTCATGAAAAAAGCGATGGATGTGGTTAGTGAAGACATGTCCTATGAGGAAACAAAGGCTCATTTGAATATTGCGGTTTCTTCTGGGCTTTTAGAGGCACCCAAAATCAAGGTATCAATCGTTAAAATGCCGGAACAATGGAAACTTCCTGAAGGAAGGAGAACCAAGGAACTTTGGGCTATCAAGATTAATGTAAACGGGGAGTCTTTCAACATCAAGGTTGGTTCAAAAGACCAGCGTATGGTGTATGTATGTACCCTCATCAGACAGAAACTCGGTGAACATATGTACCTTCATGAATTTTTCAGGAACAGTAGAGGTAGATATTGTAAATTTACCAAGAAAGGTTCCGAAGGATGGCTAAGGGATGTCTACAATCTGCTTTTCAATCATCCTGCAAGAGATTTTAGTGAATGGATGAGAAAAGTAGAAGATATAGAAAACAGAGGTCGTAGCATTAACCAGGGAAAGTCGCAGATTAATGCCTATATCAAGGATAGACTTAAAGCGTTTGAGCTGGATGTATCAGAAATGCCAATCATAGACAAAATGGAGGATGAACATCAAGATTCTTACTACACCACTTACCTTCAGCCTGAGGATATAGAGATACCGGAAGAATTTTTGTCCATTCCTTTATCAGTAAGATAATGCAGAAGCAATGGACTGCTAAAACTTTGCTCATAATTAAGGCTCCTGTATGAAAAAAGATCGTGAAACAGTAAGTAAATATCGCCAGCAGGCCCTGGAAGGAGATCTGATGGCAATGAACAACATGGGTGTGTGCTATGCACAGGGCATCGGTGTTGTGGAGAATCATGCCACTGCATTTGACTGGTACATGAAAGCCGCTACACTGGGCGATATTTATGCCTGTTACAATGTGGCAGAATGCTATTATCTAGGTGACGGGGTAGAACAGGACTACGAAAAAGCACTTCATTGGTATCTTATAGCCGCAGAAAAAGGAGATGTACAGTCACAGGTAAATGCTGCCAATGCCTATTATCTTGGGCAGGGAACCACAGAAAATCATGCCAAGGCTCATGAGTGGTGGCTCAAGGCTGCCCAGCGAGGACACTTGCAAAGTCAGAAAAATGTGGGTGCCAATTATTGGAATGGAGATGGAGTGGAGAAAGACGACAGCTGGGCTGCTTTCTGGTACGAAATGGCAGGACAGCAAGGAGATGCACAGGCACAATTCTCCACAGGCTGGTTCTATATGACTGGTACTGGGGGCAAACAGGACAAGCGCATGGGACTGAAATGGATTCATAGGGCCACTGCTCAGGGATTCGAATATGCCAAGCAATGGTGCAGGGACAATGGTTACAGTATATATTAAAGGAAGAATGAAAATGAAGACAGATTTAATGTTGATAGGGGAACGGCATCCCCTCATTCATAACATAACCAATTATGTGGCTATGAATTTTGTGGCCAATAGTCTTTTAGCAATCGGTGCTTCACCCATCATGGCTCGTGCAGAAGAAGAAGTGGGAGAAATCAGCGCTAAATGCCAGGCTCTGGCACTTAACTTAGGTATAGTGGAAAGCAGTACTGCTCGCTCTATGCAGATTGCTGGGAAAGCTGCCCATGAGAATGGGGTTCCGATAGCTTTTGACGTAGTGGGAGTGGGAGTTACTCAGTTCCGTATGAAGATTGCTTCTGATATTATCAATAGCTCCCATCCAAATGTCATCAAAGGAAATGCAAGCGAAATACAGGCGTTATACTCCCACCAAATTGCCATGAATGGGGTGGACAGCAGCATTGAGCCACAGGAAATAGAGATGAAAGCTATCAAACTGTCACAAGAATTTTCTTCGGTCATCGTTGTTACAGGACCTACAGACTTAGTTACAGATGGCCACCGTGTGGCTCATATAAAGGAAGGTCATCAGCTCATGTCTAAGGTTACTGCAATGGGATGTACTGCCACAGGTATTATCGGAGCGTTTCTGGCAGTTTCATCGGATGCATTCTGTGCCTCCTTGCATGCCATGAAAGTGATGGGGATAGCCGGAGAAAAGGCAGCAGCAATATCGAGAGGAAACGGATCCATGATGATTAATTTCCTGGATGAACTATGTAATTTATCAGGGTATGAGTAGAGTTATCAAAATCAGAAAGCGAGCCTTTATGGGGGATTTTATGCCATTAATCTTTTTGGCATGATTATCACCTACGAGAAACTTTCCAAAGAAGAACTTAATCATAAACGGATTCATTCCGCACAGCAAAAGGAACTTTTATATATTCCGTTTTATATTTGGTATTTTTTTGAATGGGCCATATTAACGATCAAATATAAAAACGGATTAGAGGCATATTTTAATATCAGATTTGAGAAAGAGGCCTATGCTCATCAGGATGATATGGAATATCTGAAGAAACGGAGGCATTATAGCTATAGATAGCATTCATGGATGCATCACCTTTTTAAGCAATTCCCCAGTTTTTTGTGGATTTCCCAAATTCTCAAATTGTTCATAATCATTGGAATCATAATATTCCACATCACCGTCTATAACGGCGGCAATCACAAAAGTGAATGGTAGTGGCTCTTCTTTTAAATATATAACAAAGAATTCATATCCTTTTGATGTGTAATTATCGAACCATTTTTGAGACTTAATACATCATCCATTTCGAATTGGAATGGTTTGTACATCTTTTGCATTGTTTAACTTCCCCAAGGATGCGATTCCATTACTAAATATAATATTAGGGACACAATGCTTTGACTTCTCTTGGGAAATCAAATTAAAGAATTCTTCGTAAGTTAACTTATTTACATCGGTGTCGTTATATTTCACCCCGTATTTCTTCCATTCCTTGAAGAGACAAATAATTCGTTCTTGTGTAACACCATTATCCTTAATAAACCTGCAAGCAGAAAGAAGATATTGAGGCGGTAATCCTGACTTTGTTAGAGAATCTACCAAATCTACACCATATTTTTGATTTGCACTATTGCAATTTTCAAATATTTTCATTAACTTTGTACCGTTTTATATAAATATCACAATACAATGAAATTTTTAGGTGTTTTTCAAAATCACAACTTACCCAAAATAGATATGCCAAAACTATTTGCCTATGTAGATAGTAGGGAGGTGATTGTAAGTTACAACAAAGAACAGCCATTCTATGTTGAGCAAGTGTCTATTCTTATTGACAGCGAATACCAAACATACGCTGTTTTTGAATGTGGATTCATGTGTAGTTCAGATGAAGATGCAAAATCTTTCGGTAAGAATTTTACACAAGCACTAATGACCCCACTTTAAAAAGGAGCATATTTTGAATCCAGTCTG
>ULUS01003675.1_pt1 | contig 23223 bp, 20 predicted proteins | sample 1958761 | NCBI WGS metagenome assembly ULUS01 (sample SAMEA4835767, study PRJEB28245) | human gut metagenome | biome: gut microbiome; material: fecal sample | place: Denmark | collected 2008
CCCGACGCTTGGGTTGATAGAAAAGTGGCCAGAAAGCCTTTCCATTCTTTGGTTCCTTTTCTCTGCCTTGTTGAATGACCGCACATTACGCGCGCAGGAAAAGTTTTCATTTTTCGGCACCATCCATCACTTTTCTTAATATCTGACTTAATTCAATTGACTATAAGTGAGATAGATGTAGTGATAGATGCGTGATAGATGGCAAAACATCTATCACATCTATCACCAATTTGCCATTCGCCAAGTTCAAGCGGGATGCCCAAAATCCATCCGGAAGTTTGGACACCCATTGCCCACGGCCGTGGCAATGAATGCCCAGGCAGTAGGACCAAGTGTAAGTCTGTCGTTTGCACACCGTAAGTCTGCCACTAACGCCCCGTAAGTCTGCCACTAATCAAGAAGTTGCGACAGGGCTGTTTTGTGATTATATCCGGCTCGGGAGTGATTTACTGCCATTCAGACACCGCGACATCAGACGTAACCCCAACTTCCAAAAGAGCCGGGAAAAGTCCCGGTTTGCGGAGCTCTTACTTCATTAGCCCAACAAATGCTCTATTTCCTGTTGACGAAGTATGCAGAGAATTGATTTGCCATCAGGTGTGTAGTTAACATTGGAACATGTAAAAAGTTTGTCCACAATGTCTTCCATCTCTTGATTAGACAATGCCTGCCCCTGAGGTATGGCCGCATTACGCGCCAAAGTCAAGGCAAGCGACTTGTTGATTTCCTCAACTACGCTGCTACCACCCTCCATAGCTGTCGACACCATGTCCTCTACAAGCCTTACCACATTGAGGCCATCAAGACCAACAGGCACAGCTGTGACGGAATAGCTTCCTGCTCCAAGGTCATTAAGTTCAAAACCCATCTGTTCCATTTCCGGCAAGATGACCTGAAGTTTGACATTGTCGGACACTGGAAGCTGCACCACTTCTGGAAATGCCACACTCTGTGAAAGTCTGTTTTGCCTTGAGAACTGCTCAAGATAGCGCTCATATAATATACGCACATGCGCACGATGCTGATCGATAATCATTAAGCCGGATTTCACGGCAGTCATGATATAGGTACCTTTATATTGGTAGTGAGTAGGCGACTTTTCTGCTATTACCGTCTCTTCTTGTGCATGGACGGATGGAGCGTCAAACATTCCTTGTTCTTGTGGAACGTCTTGCGACTCCAGGCCTTCATAGATTTGCTCCCAACCCTCCACAGATGGTTGCTTGGGAATGTGCGGCGTGGACGGAATAGACGATGACGGTGTCTCCTTGAAAGGATTGTACTGCGGATTAAAATTGAGTTTGGGGGCTTCCGTACCTGTTTGGGGATTAAAGACAGGGATGTCAGGACAACCCTGAGTATCGAAATCTATTGATGGAACGTCATTGAACCTGCCCACGGCATCCTTGACTGCAGCTGACAAGATCTGCCATATTTCCTGTTCGTTCTCAAACTTGATTTCGGTCTTGGTGGGATGAATGTTGACATCTATGTCTTCAGGATTCACGTCAAAATAGATGAAATAAGGGACTTGTTCGCCCGCCATAATCAAACGGTCGAAAGCCATCATGACAGCCTTGTTGAAATAAGGATGCTTCATATATCGCCCATTGACAAAGAAGTACTGATGGGGAGTTTTCTTGCGTGCAGACTCCGGCTTGCCCACAAAGCCACTTATCTTGCAAAGCGTAGTCTCTACACCTACCGGCAAGAGGTTTTGGTTGAGCCGCTTGCCAAACACATCAATGATGCGCTGCCGCAGATTGCCGGCACGCAGGTTCATGAGTTCCACTTGGTTGCTATGTAGCGTGAAAGATATTTGAGGATACACAAGCACAATACGCTCAAAGGCTGTAATGATGTTGTTGAGCTCTGTCTGGTTGGACTTGAGGAACTTGCGGCGTGCGGGCACGTTGAAAAAAAGATTTTCTATCAGGAAATTGCTTCCGACTGGACAAGACACGGGTTCCTGCCCCATGAACTTGCTGCCAGAAATGCTTAAGGAAGTGCCTACTTCCTCGTCATCCTTACGTGTCTTCAATTCCACTTGCGCTACAGCAGCTATCGATGCCAATGCTTCTCCGCGAAAGCCCATCGTATGAAGCGAAAACAAATCGGCAGCATCCCTTATCTTGGATGTGGCATGCCTCTCAAAAGAAAGTCGCGCATCGGTATCCGACATGCCACAACCATCGTCAATAACCTGAATAGACGTACGGCCGGCATCCACCACCAACACGTTGACGGTCTTGGCACCGGCATCCACGGCATTCTCAACTAATTCTTTGATGACACTTGCCGGGCGCTGTATAACCTCACCGGCAGCTATCTGATTGGCCACCGAATCGGGCAAAAGTTGAATTATATCACTCATTCTGTGTTGCTCTGTCTATAAATTATCTTGCCAAGAAGAACCATAAAGCCAACAAGGCAATGATTAAAAACAATATTTTTCCAAAGTTCAGACAGGTACGCCCCGACTGCTCTTTTTCCTTTCGTCGACGCAAATGATTGGTTGCTCGAACAAAAGCGCCGTGGAGAAGTTGTGGATTGAACTTATCCTCTGATTTCAGCCCCAATTCACGTCGGGCCTTGTCTTCCATTTCTCTCAGCCTTGCCTTGCTTTGGTCATAATAAATATATTCATGATGAAAGCCCCGTGGCTTGCGCATGGTAAAAAAGCTCAAGGTTCAGCTCCTTTCTGACGCTTTTGGCCCTCTGAGGATAGAGGAGCATTGATCCCCAGCTTCTGCAGTGGGGCTTCATGACGTTTCACCACCTTGAGTTCTGTGCCGCTCTTCTTACCACGCCATTCATAGATGTCGTTCTTGTCTACCGGCCTGATGTAATCAAACCAGGCGAAGTTGTTGAGTTTATCCCTGCCTGGCGGTATCTGAGTCATGGGATACATGACAAGATTCGCCTTGGGCATCCATATCTTTTCCAGGCGCTGGTTATTGTCAAGATACATACGCATGGTGTCGCTCTCGGCATAGTTAAGACCTATCAGGGTACTGTCTTTATCATCGACAGGATAGTATATGGTCATGACATTGGATATGGCCTCATTCTGCTTCATCTTTCCATCAATGAAGAACGACTTCATTTCCTTGGAAGCTATCTGATTAAAATGTTTCTTGTCGGGCAACTGCTCCACGGAAAGAGCCTGGCCCACCACGTGGGCCCAATCTATTGTGGAATCTCGCATATAGACTCTGATTTCCTCTCCCAAAAGTTGTCTGTTCTCACCACTCCACACTATGGGGTCCTTATACATGGTAAGACATGAGTCTTTGCTATTCATCACCATAGAATCACACACAGCCTGAACATCATTGCGAAACACCCGGACATGCTTATAACCAAATACCTTTCGATAGACCGAATCTGTATTGATATGATAAGTCTTGAGACGAATAGTGTCGGCATGCATCCACAAAGTGTCTTTCTGAGAGAAATCTATTGCCGTAGGATTGCGTGTTGCTAAGGCCACACCTGTCTTGTCATTATAATAGCAATAGTTACCAGTAAGCATATTCTTATTTTTCACATCAGTATACACCACATTGCGGTATCCTTCATTCACCCCGGTCTTACTGTTGAAGTATAGGCTATCGGCAGTAATCGTTTTGGTTTTGTCTTTACTAGTCACCGTAGACCTGCCATATAGTTGTGCCTTGTCGCGTTCGGTATCGTAATATCCGTTATCTGTTTTTATCTGGTTTCCTTCATTGTAGATAGTGGAAGGTCCTGTAACATGCGCCATCTTTATCCGCGTGTCATAATGCAGGGTGTCGGTATGGATATCATACTTGGGACTTTTCAAACGCACGCTATAATAAAAGGTTGCTTTACGGGTATTGGTATTGTATTCACCCCAATCCGAAACCAGTGTGTTTTTTCCATCAACCAAACGGCCACCCTCAAAGAAATAGCCGAAATTGAACTTACGGTCATAATCAAGACTGTCACAATAAAGCGTGGATTTCTGATGATGGAGCACCACATGATGGCGGGCGCGTACCATTTCCTCCAATCCATCATAGTAGGCATAGTCACTGTTGAGGGTGTACTTTCCTTTTTCAACCATAAACACATGGCCAAATGCTTCAAATGAATTATCGTCCTGACGGAAATAGGCACTGTCGCAAGTAAGACGCACTCCCTGATGACGAAACGCCACCTTACCCTTGACGATCTGGACACCAGGCTTGGCATATTCGTCAAACTTCAGAACATCGGCATGCTCCAAAAACACCCGGTCGTCTGGCGCAACCTTTTTCGTTCTCTTCGGTGCCATGGCAGACTGTGCCACGCATAACCCAAACAGGCACAGAACCATTAGAAGAATGATTCTGTGCCCGCCAAACGCATGGTTTATCTTATATTTTGTCATTTAATCCAACCTTGATATTCAAACTTACAATCTTTATAACGGTCGTTCATCTTGACGTATGTGCTCTTGATTTTGTCGTTCACCCATTTGCGAAGAACCTCCATACGCCGATGTGAAAGCACGACGTCTTTCATGGCTTGATAATCTTCAGTAATTGTGGCACGATGACCTTCGACTCTTGACTTCAACTTCACAATGGCGCAAACGGTCTTGCCTTTGCTATTGATCATTGAGAATGGAGCGGATATTTGATTCACTTTCATCGTATCCACCACTCTGGCCACCTCTGAGGGCAAATCGCGCATACGGAACTTGGACGTACGAACTTGTGTCTCAAGGTCTTTAAAGACCATTAAGCCATGATTAAGACGCGTATCCTTATCATCCGACAAAACGCCAGCAGCTTCCTCAAAAGAGAATTTCTTGTCACGGATGTCGGAACCAATGGAATCAAGACGAGCTATCGTCTTGTCTATACTTTCCTGATCAACATGCGGCTTCAACAAGATATGACGTACATCGATTTTTTCACCACGCTTGTCTATCAGCTGTATAATATGAAAGCCGAACTCCGATTCAACTATTTTAGAAATCTTTTTGGGGTCCGTCAAGTTGAAAGCGACATTGGCAAAGGCAGGGTCCAAGGAACTCCTAACAGTATAGCCAATCTCACCACCCTGACGAGCCGAACCAGGATCTTCTGAATAAAGTCGGGCCAAAGCGGCAAAAGAAATCTCGCCCTTGTTAACACGATCTGTAAAATTGCGGAGCTCGTCCTTCACCCTATTGATTTCTTCCTGTGGCAGACGCGGCGCATTGGTAAGGATTTCCACTTCTACTTCTGTCGGTATAAACGGCAAACTATCTTGTGGTACATCCTTGAAATAGTTACGCACATCGGAAGGTGTTACTGTAACATCACCGATGAGTTTCTGCTTCATTCGGTCTATGAGTTGCTGATTCTTGAAATCATCATGCAAAGCCTGACGCATCTGCGTTACAGTCTGCTTACGATACTCCTCGAGTTTTTCCTTAGATCCTATCATTTGAATCCAATTATTGATTTGGCGGTCAATTCCCTGCGAGATATCGGCTTCCGTAACCTCTATACTATCAAGAGCTGCCTGGTGAAGATAAAGTTTCTGCACGGCCAACTGTTCAGGAATCAAGCAGTCCGGATTACCATTCCACTTCACGCCTTCCTGTTCAGCCTGCATACGCATCACTTCAACATCCGACTTCAAAATAGGCTCGTCACCAACGACCCAAATTACTTCGTCTATAACACTGTTTTCATTGACTGGAGCCGAAGGGCCTACATGGGTTGTGTCCGAGGCCAATGAGTCGAAAGTCCAAATGCCCGTACATACCGATTTTTTGCCTGCACTGGCGGATATGCCAGCCAAAAGCATCATTGAAGCCATGAATCCGGCCCCCCAACGGAAAGTCTTGTTCATCTTTAAGTTGTCTTATTTATGATTATTGATAGTAGACAACACTTCTCTGTTGACCACTACAGTATATTTCTTTCTCAATGATTTCACCCATTCTTTCTCAAGCATGTCCTGATAGTCTGAAGTTACGAGCCCACGAACATCGTCCATCTCCTTAGGAGCTTTAAGCACCTTGCCGTAGGTAGCATCAATGGGGTAATCTTTCACGGGTTTCACCTCCGTTTTCTTTCCGAATACGTCCCTGTCGACCAAGGCATTATCCCCCTGCTTGAAAAGGCCCTTTTCCACTCGAATACGGATTGTACTGTCATTGTTAAACGTGGAGCGGAGCCTTTCCGTCCACTTATCAAAAGACAGTCCCTTCACACAGTTTCTCACAGCCTTCACGTCTTCTTGAGTCTTCACGTGATAGGCCATGCCCTTAAACCGAGGAGAATCCCATTTATACTTGCTCTTGTTTTTCTTGAAATAAGCCTGTAAGCCCTTCTCATCTTTTGCAGCCTTGTCCCATACCATTCGGTTACTGATTTCAAAGAGCAATAGTCCATCATGGTATTCACATATTAGATTTTTCAAATCAGAATCAGCAGAGACCATCTCCTGCTCCTTGGCAGCCAACACGGTCTGTGGTGTTGCGCCATGGCCTTGGGCTGTAGCCATGTCTTTGAGTTTTTTGTCGATAATACTCTCTCTCAAGCCTCTGGCATCAATGAAACGCATGATATCTGCCCGAACAGAATCATAAGGATCAAACATTTTTTTGTCTTTTAGTACCACGATGTGATAACCTGCAGGTGACAGAAACGGTTTGCTCATCTGCCCCACCTTTAAATTCATCACCTGGTCTTCAAACTCTTTCAAGGTCTGCCCTTTTGTCAACCATGGCAAAAGACCTCCATTTTTGGCCGTACCTGGATCCTGGGAATATTTCTTCGCCATGTCGGCAAAATCAGCTCCTTTTGTCAAGGCTGTATAAATAGAATCTATACGCTGTTCGGCAGCAGCCTTGTCTTTTGCTGAAGCCTGCTGTGAAAGCATCAGCAAGATATGAGCCGGCCGATAAAGACCTCCTAAAGAATCAATACGGTGTTGAGTTTCAGAATAGATTCGCCGTGCCTCAGCTTCCACATCGGCATCCGTAATAATAGCAGGGCGTATTTGTTGATCGCGATAAGTTGCAAACTCATTTTTAAAAGAAGTTAGAGTATCCAAATGAGCGTCAAGTGCTGCAGCGACCTTCAATTTATAGTTTATAAACAAATCAACATATTCGTCCACACTTTTCTTGTCTATCACTCCTTCAGCATTGTTCTTGTTGTAAGAATATTCAAACTCAGACAGACTAACAGGCTGACCATTGATGGTCATGACAGTTTTGTCGTCAGGTTTGGCATATACAATGCCCCCAAATAGGACAATAGCCACCAATATCGCCTTAAACTTCATATTATTCTATTCTTTGATTCTATTAGGAATGTATGGGGCGAACATTTCTTGCCCGCCCCATACTTATTATTATAATTTTGTATTATCGTTTACCATTTCCATTACTGCGGACGGCTATAGTTTGGAGCCTCGCTTGTGATGGTAATATCATGCGGATGACTCTCAAGGACACCGGCATTTGTGATACGTGTAAACTTGGCATCATGTAGCTTATCAATGGTCTGAGCGCCACAATATCCCATACCTGAGCGCAAGCCGCCTATAAGTTGGTAAATAACCTCCTGTACCGTACCTTTGTAAGGAACACGACCGGCAATGCCTTCTGGTACCAATTTCTTGGCATCCTTGGTATCGCCCTGGAAATAGCGGTCCTTTGAACCATTTTTCTGCTCCATAGCTTCCAACGATCCCATACCTCTATAGCTCTTAAACTTACGGCCATTGAAAATAATAGTTTCACCAGGACTTTCTTCCGTACCAGCCACGAGAGAACCTATCATCACACAACTACCACCAGCAGCTATTGCCTTTACAATGTCGCCAGAATAGCGGAGACCACCATCTGCAATCAAAGGCACACCAGTTCCTTTCAATGCACTATAGACATCATAGACTGCGCTCAACTGTGGAACACCTACACCTGCCACCACACGAGTTGTACAAATTGAACCGGGACCAATACCTACTTTAACTGCATCTGCCCCATTGTCAACCAGCATCTTAGCCGCAGCTCCTGTAGCCACATTACCCACTACTATGTCAACATTTGAGAAAGCAGCCTTGGCTTCTTTCAATTTTTCAATCACGAACTTGGAATGGCCGTGTGCAGTATCTATAACGATGGCATCAGCACCAGCATCAACCAAAGCCTGCATACGATCAAGAGTATCCTTTGTTACTCCGACACCGGCAGCAACACGAAGACGTCCTTTTTCATCTTTACAAGCCATAGGCTTATCCTTAGCCTTCGTAATATCCTTATATGTAATAAGTCCCACAAGGTGGTTTTCCTTATCGACTACAGGGAGTTTTTCTATTTTATTTTCTTGCAGAATCTGTGCTGCCGCAGCCAAATCGGTCTGTTGGTGTGTGGTGACAAGATTCTCTGAAGTCATAACCTCATCGATAGTTTTGTCCAAACGACGTTCAAAACGCAGATCACGATTGGTAACGATGCCGACCAAATGGTTTTCTTCATCGACCACAGGTATGCCACCGATATGATAATCGGCCATCATGTCGAGTGCATCCTGTACAGTACGTCCCTTACGGATCGTTACAGGATCGTAAATCATACCATTCTCCGCACGCTTAACAATTGCCACTTGACGAGCCTGTTCTTCAATGCTCATATTCTTGTGGATAACACCGATACCACCTTCACGAGCAATGGCAATAGCCATGGCTGACTCTGTGACTGTGTCCATAGCCGCTGTAACAAACGGGACATTCAAATCGATGTTACGAGAGAATTTGGTTTTCAACTCTACTGTCTTGGGCAGTACTTCAGAATAAGCTGGAATCAACAGGACGTCATCGAAGGTCAGACCGTCCATCAGAATTTTATCTGCAACAAATGATGACATATATTTAAAAATTTATTGCGTGCAAATTTAGTGATTATTTTTCAGTCATTCACTATCTTCACACCATTTTCTTTTTTCCGTTAATTCTATTTAACCCTAATTAGCCATTTCTGAGAGGAACTTGATTCTCACAAGTCGAATCTCATCTTCTGTATAGTCACCGCCCAATTCTTCGACTGCTGTGTCCAAATCGTCGGTCTCACTTTCCCTGAAATATTCATAAATATCGTCTACGTGCTCGTCATCCATCACATCGTCCAGGAAATAGTCAATGTTCAGTTTCGTTCCACTATAAACAATAGCCTCAACTTCCGTAAGCATGTCGTCAAAGTCCATACCTAAAGCTGCAGCAATGTCGTCGAGCGCGATCTGCCTGTCTATATTTTGAATAATCTTGACCTTCACCATCGACTTCCTTGCGACTGTGCGCACTCGCAATTCTTCAGGACGCTCAATATGATTGTCTGCACAATACTCACTTATTAATTGACAGAAATCCTTGCCATAGCGTTTTGCCTTTCCAGCACCAACACCTTGGATATTCTGCAGTTCCTGTAAATCCACCGGATACATGGTGGCCATCTGTTTGAGCGATTCGTCCTGAAAGACGACATAAGGTGGAAGATGCAGTTTTTGCGCTGTTTTCTTTCGCAAATCCACGAGCATTTTGTAGAGTGCGGGATCAAGCGCTGCCGAGGAACTGTCATTCATTTCATATTCGGGAGATTCCTTGAAGTCATTGTCCCGAACAATCATAAACGACGTTGGATTTTTCATGTATCGCTTTCCTGCTGCTGTCAGTTTAAGAATGCCATAGTTTTCCACATCTTTTTTCAGATACCCGGCAATCATAGCCTGGCGTATGACGGGATTCCAGAGTTTGTCGTCTTCATCTTCACCAGCCCCGAATTCTTCAAGTTGATCATGCTTATGTGAAACAATGTCGTCTGTTCCCCTTCCTTTTACAAAGTCAATAATATACTCTGTTCGGAAATTTTCCCTTACAGCTGCCACAGCATGCAGTACGATTTCCAACAACTTCTGAGCTTCAAGTCGCTGTTTAGGATGCAGACAATTATCACAGTTTCCACAATTGTCCTTATCATATTCTTCACCGAAATAATGCAAGAGCATCTTTCTTCGACAAACGGAAGATTCTGCATAAGCGGCAGTTTCTTGCAGCAACTGCCTGCCAATGTCCTGTTCTGCCACAGGTTTGCCTTCCATGAATTTCTCCAGTTTCTTGAGATCCTTGTTGGAATAAAAGGCTATACATATTCCTTCACCGCCATCGCGCCCCGCACGACCAGTCTCTTGGTAATATCCCTCAAGGCTTTTAGGAATGTCATAATGTATCACAAACCGCACATCCGACTTGTCTATACCCATGCCAAAAGCAATGGTTGCCACTATAACATCAATCTTCTCCATCAAGAAATCGTCCTGAGTTTGGGAACGAGTAGCGGAGTCCAAGCCCGCATGATAAGGAGCAGCCTTGATTTCATTGGCTTGCAATACGGCAGCCAACTCTTCCACTTTTTTTCTGGAGAGACAATAGATAATGCCACTTTTGCCTTTATGCTGGCGGATGAACATAATAATCTGACGATCAATATCGTCAGATTTCAAACGAACTTCATAATAGAGGTTGGGGCGATTGAAAGAGCTCTTGAATTCTTTTGCATCCAAAATATCAAGATTCTTTATAATGTCTGTCCGCACCTTGTCTGTGGCTGTTGCCGTCAAGGCTATAATAGGAGCACGCCCTATTTCATTAACGATAGGACGTATGCGTCGATATTCTGGACGGAAATCATGCCCCCATTCAGAAATGCAATGGGCTTCATCTATGGCATAGAACGAAATCTTGACCGTTCGCAGGAATTCCACATTCTCCTCTTTTGTCAGCGACTCAGGAGCCACATAGAGCAATTTTGTCTTCCCCGACATCACATCACGCTTCACTGTTTCAATTGCTGAACGGTTCAAAGAGGAGTTTAAATAATGGGCGACCCCTTCATCTTCACTCAACCCGTTGACCACGTCTACCTGATTTTTCATCAGGGCGATAAGTGGAGATATGACAATCGCAGTGCCTTCCATTATCAAGGAAGGCAACTGATAGCACAAGCTCTTGCCTCCACCTGTAGGCATCAGCACGAAAGTATCATTACCCGCAAGAACATTGCGGATAATAGCTTCTTGGTCACCCTTGAACTTGTCAAAGCCGAAATAGTATTTCAGTTCTTGTATCAGATTTACTTCCTTTGCCATCTTAGTCTACAATTAAGTCTATGCTACTCGCATGTTTTTCACGTTTATATATCCTCCCCTTCCTTCTGAAGAAAGGGGAGGATGAATAGTCATCAAGACGCTCCTTCTAGTTTTTGAAGATGAGCCTTGTCAAGCTGTTTCTTGGCATAATCCAAGGTCACCGTAAACTCCGTCACCTTTTGAGCAGGTACTTCAAACATTGCATCCATAATAATGCTTTCCACAATAGAACGCAGCCCTCGCGCACCCAGTTTATACTCCATCGCCTTGTCAACGATATAGTCATATACGGCAGGCTCAAACTCCAGTTTGATACCATCCATTTCAAACAATTTCTTATACTGTTTGATAATGGAGTTCTTGGGTTCCACCAAAATCTTGGCAAGTGCTTCCCGATTTAATGGGTTAAGATACGTAAGCACCGGCAGACGACCTATAATTTCTGGTATCAAGCCGAAAGACTTCAAGTCTTGCGGAAGGATATACTTCATCAAGTCATTCGTGTCAATCTTGTACACATTCTGCACAGAAGAATAGCCAACAGTATGTGTATTCAAACGTTGGGCTATTTTGCGCTCTATGCCGTCAAAAGCGCCACCGCATATAAACAGGATGTTACGTGTATCCACATGTATATAGTCCTGATCCGGGTGTTTACGGCCACCCTTTGGCGGTACATTGACCATTGTTCCTTCCAACAATTTAAGCATACTTTGCTGTACGCCCTCACCACTCACATCACGAGTAATACTTGGATTATCGCCCTTACGGGCAATCTTGTCAATTTCGTCAATGAACACAATTCCGCACTCTGCAGCCTTCACGTCATAGTTGGCTACCTGAAGCAAGCGCGACAATATGCTTTCCACATCTTCTCCCACATAACCAGCTTCAGTAAACACGGTAGCGTCTACAATGGTAAAAGGGACATCCAGCAATTTGGCTATCGTACGAGCCAACAAGGTTTTTCCTGTACCCGTACTGCCCACCATGATGATATTGCTTTTCTCTATTTCGATGCCTTCGTCATTCTTAGGCTGCTGCAAACGCTTGTAGTGGTTATAGACCGCCACCGATAAATAACGTTTGGCCTCGTCTTGCCCAATGATATACTCGTCAAGATATTTCTTGATTTCCGTTGGCTTGGGAACTTTCTTGAGTTTGAATCCGCCCTTGTTCTTGGGAGAATCGATAGCTCCAGAAGTTTGCAATATCTCGTAGGCTTGCTGCGTACACTGATCACAGATATTGCCTGATAGTCCCGTTATCAACAAGCCGACTTCGCTTTCTCCTCTTCCACAGAAGCTGCACACTTTCTTTGGCATATTTCGCTATCCTTATTTTATTTCTTTCTTGTCATTACTGCATCAATCATACCATATTCCTTAGCTTCGGCAGCTGTCATCCAATAATTACGGTCACTGTCTTTCCAAACCTTGTCATAAGGTGTATGTGAATGTTCTGATATAATTGTGTAAAGTTCCTTCTTGAACTTCTGTATTTCCTTAGCTTCAATTTCTATATCCGAAGCCTGACCTTGCACACCGCCAAGAGGCTGATGAATCATAACCCTGCTATGCGTCAAAGCGGAGCGTTTGCCTTCGGCGCCTGCCACGAGAAGTACGGCTGCCATTGAGGCAGCCATACCCGTACACATGGTTGCCACATCACTTGTAATAAACTGCATGGTATCATAGATTCCTAAGCCAGCCGTCACGCTTCCACCAGGTGAATTAATGTAGATGGAAATATCCTTGCCGGGATCGGTTGAATCCAAATACAACAACTGAGCCTGCAGCGTATTGGCTGTATAGTCATCTATCTGGGTTCCCAAAAATATCACACGGTCCATCATCAGACGCGAGAAGACGTCCATCTGGGTAACGTTGAGCTGACGCTCTTCCAAAATATAAGGATTTAGATACTGTGCCTGCGAACTAACCACGTCGTCAAGCACCATACCATTTATGCCCAATTTGCTTGTGGCATATTTTCTAAAATCGTTCATCATGTTAGCTTAAACCTAAATTTATACAGACAAAAAGAGAGGTTATCGACCCTCTTTCTCTTGTTATAGCAACAAAGATACTAAAAAAAGTCGATAACCTCTATATTATTAGAAGTTTTTTTTTCAAAAAACCACTTATTCGCCCATCATCTTATTGAAGTCGTCAAGAGAAATACTCTTTTCCTCAATAGTGACAACATCTTTCAGAGCGGATGTCAGTTTCACATCAATGGCACGATCCACGAACTGGTTGACGGATTCTTTCTTCTTCAGCAGCTCTTGAACATAATTGTCCAGATATTCCTCAGGAACATTGCTCATCCCATACTGAGCGAACTGCATGCGAGCAGCCTCCTTGGTGGCTTCCTTCACGTCCGCATCTTCAATCTTTATCTTTGTCTGGCCAACAAGAGCTTCCTTCACGAGGTGCCATGTCAACTCCTTGATGCTTTGCTCATAGTTTTTCTCTACGAACTCATCATCCTTGTCAGGATTATTGTGCTTCATGATTTTCTTCAAGAGAGCGTCTGGATAGACAGCCTTCTCGTTTTTCTTCTCGCAATGTGCACGAACATCAAGCAAGAATTTGTAGTCACTGTTCAACTTCAACTGCTCCTTCAAGCCCTCTGAAATTTTATTGCGGAATTCCTCTTCGCTCTTCACTTCATCCTTACCATAAACATTATCAAAGAGTTCCTGATTTACCTCAGCCTTGACATAGCGGCTGATTTCAGTTACAAGATAGGTGAAGTTAGAATTCATTTCTGCCACCTTCTCGCGATCTATCTTGAGAAGAGAAGAAACCTCAGCTTCGTTACCCTCGTAAGCCTCCTTAGGATTGAACGTTATCACGCTTCCTACCTTGGCGCCATCAAAGAGTTTCTTCTGGTCTTCCACCTTAATATATTTAGGCATCAGCACAGCACCCTCTACCACGACACCATTTTCCTTTGCATTTCCATCGGCATCAAGTTCACGAAGATCACCTTTCAGCATGTCATTCTGCTCTGCATCGTAAGTTTCCACCTTGTCATAATGACCGGCACGCGATGCGAACATGTCAACCTGCTCATTAACGAGTTTGTCGTCTACTTCAATATTGTAATATTCGATTTTGTCTTTCTTTGTAAGTTTAGCCTTCAGTTCTGGAGCCACTGCAATGTCAAATACAAAAGTATAAGGACCTGCTGATTCCAAATCCTGTTGTTCCTGCTTCTCTGAAGGAAGAGGTTCGCCAAGCATCTGAATCTTGTTGTCCTGGATATACTTGTACATTTCCTCGCCGACAAGTTTGTTGATAACATCCACCTTAACAGCAGTACCAAACTGTCTTTTGATCATACCCATAGGGGCCTGTCCGGGACGGAAACCAGGAACGTTTGCCTTTTTACGATAGTCTTTCAGTTGCTTTTCTACATTTTCCTTGTAATCAGCCTCTTCCACGACCAAGGTCATCTGACCATTGATCTTGTCAGGATTTTCAAATGTAATTTTCATCTCTGATGTTTTATTATGTTTTTATTTTTAATTATTCACCGTTTCAGTAATGGCACAGGCACGCCAAACCACAATTGAGTTGCAAAATTACTCAATAATAACGTAAAGACCTAATATATAGATAAAAAATTTGTTTTTTTAACCAACCTGTTGTGCCTCTCGGGCTTTCTTTTCTTCGTCTATCAATTGGAAATCTTTCTTGCGAAGCACAAAACTATTACTCAGATATTTTTCTCTCACAATTTTGTTCTCCGCCAATTCCTCCGGTTTCCCCTGAAACAAGATTTTACCCTCAAACAGCAAATAAGCGCGATCTGTAATGGTCAGGGTTTCCTGCACGTTATGGTCGGTAATAAGAATGCCTATATTGCGGTATTTCAGTTTCCAAACCACATGCTGTATGTCTTCCACTGCAATGGGGTCCACACCTGCGAATGGTTCATCAAGCATGATAAACTTGGGGTCGATGGCCAGACAACGGGCAATCTCCGTACGGCGGCGTTCTCCTCCCGACAACTGGTCGCCGAGATTTTTCCGAACCTTACCGAGATTGAATTCCTTAATCAGGCTTTCCAGTTTTTCCAACTGATACTTGCGGGGTTTTCCTGTCATTTCGAGCACAGACATGATATTATCTTCCACGCTCATTTTACGGAACACACTCGCTTCTTGCGGCAAATAACCTATGCCTGCACGGGCACGTTTATAAACCGGATATTCCGTTATTTCCTTGTCATTCAGATAAATGTGTCCAGCATTAGGAACCACGAGACCTGTTGTCATATAGAAAGATGTTGTCTTCCCTGCTCCGTTAGGACCCAACAGACCTACAATTTCGCCCTGCTTCACATTGATGGACACATCGTTGACAACCGTACGTTTGCCATAGCGTTTTACCAGTCCTTCGCTACGAAGCACCATACGCCGAGTCTGTCCGTCCGGTTTGTTGTTTTCGTTTTCGCTCATAATTACCTTTAGATAGACTGCAAAATTAGAGCAAAATAATCAAACCGCCAAATAAAACTTACAGTCTGTTTGCGGTTTTGTGGTTTTTTCACTACTTTTGCACCCATAATATTATATGGACAAAGATTATGATTATCATTAAATATCTGAACACACTGGGACGTTATCTCATACTGATGGGACGCTCCTTTTCGCGTCCGGAAAGATGGAGGATGTTCGGCAAGCAATACATTAAGGAAATGTCTTCACTAGGCGTAGACTCCATTGGCATCGTACTCCTCATTTCGTTTTTCATCGGAGCCGTCATCTGTATTCAGATGAAGCTGAACATTCAGAGTCCCTGGATGCCCCGTTGGGTGTCAGGCTATACCACCCGAGAAATCATGCTTTTGGAATTCTCTTCTTCCATCATGTGTCTAATTCTTGCTGGAAAAGTAGGTTCTAACATAGCCTCCGAATTGGGTACCATGCGGGTGACCCAACAAATTGACGCTTTAGAGATTATGGGTGTCAACTCGGCCAGTTATCTCATTCTTCCAAAGATTCTCGGTCTGATTACGATTATGCCTTTCCTTGTCGTGTTCTCTTCTGCCACTGGCATTCTTGGAGCATACGGCACTGCCTATATTGGTCATGTTCTGAGCCCCGACGACCTAACACTTGGACTGCAACATCAGTTCAACGCCTGGTTCATGTGGATGAGCATTATCAAGAGCCTTTTCTTTGCCTTCATCATTGCAAGCGTTTCATCCTTCTGCGGATACACTGTCGAAGGCGGTTCCGTAGAAGTAGGTAAAGCAAGTACCAACGCAGTGGTATCATCCAGCGTTCTCATTCTTTTCTCTGATGTATTCCTGACAGAATTACTGTCATAAAGCACCTATTAAAATGATTGAAGTTAGACACCTGTATAAATCATTCGCCGACAAGACTGTACTCAAGGACATCAACGCACAGTTTGAGAGTGGCAAGACCAACCTCATTATCGGACAAAGCGGAAGTGGAAAGACTGTATTAATGAAGAACCTTGTCGGATTGCTCACTCCCAGCAGCGGAGAAGTACTCTACGATGGTCGCAACTTTGTGGCCATGACCAAACACGACAAGATTATGATGCGTCGTGAAATGGGCATGATTTTCCAAAGTGCAGCTCTTTTTGATTCGCTTACTGTTTTGGAAAACGTAATGTTTCCACTCGACATGTTTTCCAACATGAACTACCGTGAACGCATACACCGTGCACAAGAATGCTTGGCTCGTGTCAATCTCTCCGAAGCTCAGCAAAAATATCCAGGTGAAATTTCAGGAGGTATGCAGAAACGCGTAGCCATTGCCCGCGCCATCGTTCTCAATCCCAAATACTTGTTCTGCGATGAACCCAACTCGGGACTCGACCCCAAGACTTCACTTGTCATAGACGAATTGCTTCATGGCATCACGGAAGAATACAATATGACTACCATCATCAATACTCACGACATGAACTCCGTCATGGGTATCGGCGAACATATCATCTTCATTTGCGAGGGCAGAAATGAATGGACAGGAGACAAGAATGGAGTTATCACCTCAACCAACGAAAAGCTCAACGATCTTGTATATGCGTCAGACCTCTTCAAGAAAGTAAAGAAGGTAGAGATGGCAGAAGCATTGAACAAAAGAGGATAAACAAAATTCAGGCTTAAAGGAAGAATGGCATTCGGTTGACTATTTCATCAACCAAATGCCATTCTTTTGTATCATAGGAATCACGATCTGTTCCCTTACACTGTCGCCATAACTAAGCGTCAGAAAAACATCTGCCACATGGTGGGCCGTATCAGCCTTGACACGAGCCACAGCCACATGGGCAATGCCTTTATGCTCTTCCTTTTGCTGCCCAACAAACATTTTCGCGTTCTCCACCAACTGGGCACGATATCCATCTGGAATTTTCTCCGGCCGGTAAAAGCCGTCTACATATTCTGCATAATTTCCTTGGAGCAGCTTGTCATAGTAGACTTTTGCAGCCTTTCCTGCCAGCACGCCAGGATCCGGATTCTTACCGGAAGAGCATGACACGAAGAAAACCACCATTGCTATCCGCAACAGACGGCACAATTCTGTCGTCATCACTTCTGACGTATGAAAATATTGATCGGACATCCGTGCATCGACCAATTCTCACGAATCTTGTTTTCCAGGAAACGACGATACGGCTCCTTGATATATTGCGGAAGATTGGCATAGAACACGAATGATGGAATCTGTGTATTAGGCAACTGACTGCAATATTTGATTTTGATATACTTTCCCTTGATTGATGGTGGCGGATAGGCCTCCACGAGAGGCAACATCACTTCGTTCAGTTTGGTTGTTCCCACCTTAGCCTTACGGTTCAAGTAAACTTGCTTGGCAGTCTCTAGAACCTTGAAAATGCGTTGCTTGGTCAATGCCGAGGCAAAGATAATGGGGAAATCCACGAACGGAGCCATTCGCTGACGGATAGCATTCTCAAAGGTATCAATCACCTTTTGGTCCTTGTGTTCCACCAAGTCCCACTTGTTAACGACAACCACCAAGCTTTTATTGTTCTTCTGTATGAGCTGGAAGATATTCATATCCTGAGCCTCGATACCACGTGTGGCATCTATCATCAGTATGCACACATCACTATTCTCGATTGCGCGGATAGAGCGCATCACGCTATAGAATTCAAGATCCTCATTCACCTTGTTCTTACGCCGAATACCGGCAGTGTCCACCAGATAGAAATCAAAGCCGAACTTATCATAACGGGTGTAGATGGAATCGCGCGTAGTGCCCGCAATCTCGGTCACGATATTACGGTCTTCGCCAATAAACGCATTGATGATGCTGCTCTTGCCCGCATTAGGGCGACCCACCACGGCAAAACGTGGGATTCCATCCTCCAACAACTCTGCATCGTCGCTCTTCAGTTTGGAAAGCACCAGATCAAGCAGGTCTCCGGTACCGCTTCCGGTAGCCGAACTGATGCACTGCGGATCACCGAGTCCAAGTTTATAAAACTCTGCCGCATCATACATCTGATCATTGTTGTCTGTCTTGTTGGCCACAAGGATAACGGGAAGCTTGGAGCGGCGCAAAATCATGGCCACGTCTTCATCCCAATCCGTAAGACCTGTAGTCACATCTACGAGAAACAGCACCAAATCAGCTTCTTCCGTCGCCACAAGCACTTGCTTACGGATCGCATCCTCAAATATATCATCTGAGTTTACCACCCATCCGCCTGTGTCAACCACGGAAAACTCACGTCCGTTCCACTCGCATTTACCATATTGACGGTCACGTGTAGTGCCCGCCGTGTCGCTCACAATTGCGCGGCGCGACTTAGTCAGTCGGTTGAAAAGTGTTGACTTGCCCACATTAGGCCGTCCCACAATTGCTACTAAATTTGCCATATATTGTACTTTATTGTCTGTTCTTTATATTAATGATCACTCAGGATTATATCCAAAATGATTCAGCTCACGTTGCGACGAGCGCCAGTCCTTGTCCACCTTCACGAATGTCTCGAGGAAGATTTTCTTGTCGAAGAACTTCTCCAAGGCCTTGCGGGCCTCCGAACTCACTTTTTTCAGAGCCACTCCCTGATGGCCAATGATGATACCCTTCTGTGAGTCACGTTCCACATATATTACGGCATTGATATGTATTTTCTGTTCGTCTTCCTTGAATCGTTCTACAGCTACCTCCACAGAGTAAGGAATTTCCTTGTCATAATAAAGCAGTATCTTTTCACGAATGATTTCCGAAACAAAAAACTTGGCCGGCTTGTCAGTCAACTGGTCTTTGGCAAAATACGGGGGAGAATCCGGAAGAAGTTCCTTGATACGCTTCATTAACAAGTCCACGCCGAACTTATTTTTGGCAGACAATGGAAGAATTTCAGCATTGGGAAGAAGCGAGTGCCACTTCTCAACAATATTGCCCAATGTCTTTTGGTCACTTTGGTCTATTTTATTAATGAGCAGCAACACGGGTATCGACATTTTCTTCACCTTGTCAAGAAAGTCCATATTCTTTTCAGGGTTTTCCACCACATCGGTCACATAGAGCAACACATCCGCATCGGCAAGGGCCGACTCAGAAAAGGCGAGCATAGACTCCTGTAACTTATAGTTAGGTTTAAGCACGCCCGGTGTGTCGGAGAACACTATCTGACAGTCGTCAGTATTGACGATGCCCATGATGCGATGACGGGTTGTCTGCGCCTTGAAAGTGGCTATCGACAAGCGTTCGCCTATCAACTGGTTCATCAGTGTCGACTTGCCGACATTCGGATTGCCCACAATATTAACAAAACCGGCTTTATGCATATGTCTTGATGTTGAAATGTTTCAGAATAAACAAAAAACGCATTCTTTTCTCATAGCAATTATGGGAAAAGGATGCGTTCGTATCTTGGTCAATGATATTCTTTACTTGGCCTTTGCAGCAGCGGTAGCACCGTCATAAGCCCATTTGTAATAGGATGCTCCATGAACGAAGCCTGCGCCGAAAGCAGTGAACACCACGTTGTCGCCCTTCTTGAGTTCTTTCTCATAATCCCAAAGAGCAAGAGGAATGGTAGCTGCACTTGTATTGCCATAGTGCTGAATATTTACCATCACCTTTTCCATCGGTATTTCCACACGCTTGGTCACAGCCTCAATGATACGGAGGTTAGCCTCATGGGGAACCACCCATTTCACATCGTCATGACTCAAGCCGTTGCGCTTCATAATCTCTGCCACGTCATCACTCATGTCTGTCACCGCATAGCGGAACACCGTGCGGCCTTCCTGATAGAGGTAGTGAAGACGATGATCTACAGTGAAGTGAGAAGGAGGACAAACAGAGCCGCCGGCCTTCATATGAAGGAACGGAAGTCCCTTACCGTCAGTACGGAGAAACGAGTCTCTCACACCGATATTCTCTTCTTCTGTTGCTTCTACAAGTACAGCACCGGCACCGTCACCGAACAACACGCATGTCTGGCGGTCGGTATAGTCAACCAACGACGACATCTTGTCAGCACCAATAACGATGATTTTCTTGTAGCGTCCACTCTGAATCATGGTCGAAGCCACATCAAGTGAGTAGAGGAATCCACAGCAGGCAGCTTCCAAATCAAAAGCCATGGCATTCTTGAGACCAAGTTTGCCCAGCACAATAGAAGCTGTTGAAGGGAACTTATAGTCAGGAGTGGTGGTGGTCACGATCAATGCATCGATAGTATCAGGATCTACGCCAGTCTTCTGGATGAGCTGCTTGGCAGCCTTGCGCGCCATATATGATGTACCGAGACCTTCCTCGGTCAAAATACGACGTTCTTTGATACCTACACGGGTCGTAATCCACTCGTCACTGGTGTCGACCATTCTCGAAAGTTCCTCATTGGTGAGGACATATTCGGGAACATATCCGCCGATGCCAGTAATAATTGCATTGATCTTTCCCATTATTCTGCAGTCTCGTCCTTAACGATAGCAACCTTACCTCTGTAGTAACCGCAAGTTGGGCAAACAGTATGGTAGATGTAATATGCGCCACAATTTGGACATACTGCCAATGTAGGAGCTACTGCCTTATCATGAGTTCTTCTTTTAAGTGTACGAGACTTTGATTGTCTTCTTTTAGGATGTGCCATTTTACTTTAATCTTTAATTATTGTTTTTAATTTTTCTAATCCACTCCAACGCGGATCCACAGCCTGCTCATCATCCACATCACTACTTCGGGTAGCTGAATGCTCATTGAGCTTTTCTATCATCGCAGGGTTGCATTTTCCAGGTGCATGCACGTGCTTAATGGGTATGTTGAGTGCTATGAATTCGTAGACGAGCCATGTAGCGTCAAGAACACCATCGTTCTTGTCCACCGTTATCAGGTCGTCGTCTTCAGAGTATTTTTCTCCAAATTTCACCACGAGTCTGTTATCAGCCTCAATGGGTTGCTCCATGTCATCCAAACAGATGTCACAAGGCACTTGTACAGTTCCTTCCGTATGGAAATCAAGCTCAAAATAGTTTTCCGTACGATGTACGGTGACAGTTACGTCAATATTGCCACACTTGATTTCGCCCTCATCCAAGGACGCGAACCAAGCGTCGCCTAAAGTGAATCCGAGGGTTGAAACGCCCTCTTCTATTCCCTTCAAATCTATCTTAAGCAGCTCTAAACTACACATTTGGGTTGCAAAGTTACTAATATTTTCCGATATAGAAAAAAGATTCCTGACATTTTTTGTCTTTCTTAATGAATAAAGCCACTTTACGCGTAACTTACCATCCAAGGACACTACTTCTTCAGTTCTATTCTGAAAGTAGTGCCTTTGCCTATCTCGGAAACCTTTACGAATATTTTTCCCCTATGGTATTCTTCTACAATACGCTTGGCAAGCGAAAGTCCTAATCCCCATCCACGTTTTTTGGTAGTAAATCCTGGCTTAAACACATTGCCAATATCTTTCTTTCTGATTCCTTTTCCTGTGTCGGCCACTTCCACAATTGCCGACTCGGGTGTTTCAAAAACAGTCACCATGATCGTACCATCCTTTCCTCCCATGGCATCCACAGCATTTTTGCAAAGGTTTTCAATCACCCATTCAAACAATTGGGGACACAAGTTTACTATGATATCGCCCGAGGGCATATGCTTCAGCATCTTCACGGATTTCGACGTTCGCCTATCCATATATTCTATTACATGGTCGACTATTTCGTTCAAACTGGCAGGAACAGGTTCCGGCAAAGAGCCTATCTTGGAAAAGCGGTCTGCAATGAGTTGCAAACGTTTCACATCCTTGTCCATTTCGGGTATCAGGTCATCATCGGGATAAGTTTCCTTGAGCATCTCGATCCATGCCATCAAACTGGATATCGGTGTACCGAGCTGATGGGCAGTCTCCTTAGAGAGTCCCACCCAAACCTTATTCTGTTCTGCCTTCTTGAAAGTGAGCAACGCCAAGATGGCAATGGCCACAAACACAAGGACCACACATAGTTGTACATAAGGATAATAGGCCAAACGCTTGAGCATCAAAGAGTCGTCAAAACAGACATAGATGATTTCGCTCACCTTGTCGTGCTGCACGTCAATCTCTATAAAATGGCCTCGTTGCCTCCACTTATTTCCCAAGGATTGAAGCCTAGCACTGTCGGCCACCTCAACATTGCGTGAGGTCTGCACATTTCCGTGATCATCCATCACGATAACAGGAATAGTGTTATTCTCGTTGATGACTTTCAGCACAAGCGTCAAGTCTGTATTTTCATCGGCTGCGTTCAGTGTGCGCATTGCCTCTGCCCACACCTCCATTTTGTGGTGTTCCTCAATGGAAAGGTCTCGAACCAAATAATGTGACACAAGCAGTGAACCTACGGCTATCAATACAGCCATAAGCAAAAGAAACATCTTCACTTGTCTGATTCTGTCTGTCCAAAGCATATTCATATAACGCAACAAAAAGAAATATATTATATACTCCAGCGTATGAAGACTATTATAGTTATCTCCGAGTACAACAAAAAAGCCCCAGAAACCATAAGGAATCTGAGGCTCTCTTCAAAGGAGGCGGCTACCTACTCT